>Ga0209489_100487_pt1 | contig 74338 bp, 39 predicted proteins | sample SiratrowhiteBW_FD_187527 | JGI IMG/M metagenome (GOLD analysis project Ga0209489, IMG submission 187527) | Root nodule microbial communities of legume samples collected from California, USA - Siratro white BW (SPAdes) (version 2) | ecosystem: Host-associated > Plants > Roots > Nodule | place...
TATATATAGAGAGAGAGAGAGAGAGAGAGAGAGAGAGTCCATAATCTATTATACACGTTACTTCTTCATCTAATTTTTTCTCAATAATATCAAATAAAATTATGATATTTTATTTGATAGAATAAATAACTGATTAGAGTAATAAATGTGATCGATTAACCCCTTATCAACTTTATTTTTCATAAATGCTATAAGTTCAATACAAAATCTATAAAGGGTAAGCTCCAGAAAATGGAAAGCAATTAATTAAAATAATATTGCAAAGTTGTACCAGATTTGGAGTTGATAGGATGATTATGCACGCTATCTCTACCTACCTAATACTCATTATATTCCCTTTCATATCATTAACAACATATTTAAACCATTTTTTTCATAAAACTTCAATTTTTTTCCTAAAAAATCTTGAAATCCTCCAAATATATATGGATTAATTTGGCCATTAATAACATTACTAATTTCACATATGGTCAAAGACGAACAGTTAACTATCTTTCCAAAATATTGAGCTGGCTATTATGGTTTTATTACAAGTTTTTTTCATGTAAACATCAATATATCAGTGTGTTTTTAATAAGAAAATAGAAAATTAAAATTAAATATATTTTGGGTTTTTCTAAAACGTTAGAAGTTTAGTTGTATTCTTTCTTTATAACCTTTCTAACATTTTTGTCCTTTTTCTTTATTATTTGAAATGCATCACTTTTAGTATCGAGAGAGTGATTTAGGTGGCTTTTATAGAAGAATAGAGTAATTTAAATATCATTTTAAAGATAAGCAATACATTTTTAAATATGCCTTATAATACTGATTTTTTACTTTTTATTTTCCCAAAAATTGTCTAAATAGAAATTTTGAAACAAAAATAAACTAAAATAATTTAGATACGTTTATGGAATTAAAATATACCACACCAGAAATTAAAAAAATTATTAGAAACGAAAAAGATATTTAAATATTTTTAAATTAGAGACTATTGAAGAAAGAAAAAAAACATCAAAAACTACAAAACATCTAATATAATTTGTGAATGTTTGAATTAGGTTATTGTGTTAAAGTAAATGATTTTGATGGTGTAAATAAAGTACTTAATTACATTTAAGTAAAAAGACCTTTCAAAATATTGTTTTCAAGGATGTATAAGAAGACGTGACACTCTTTAGGACACGTAGCTTTGTTGTGATTTTGCAGTATTTACTATTATTTATACTTATCTATGGAGCTATTATTCTCAAAACCTTTGGAAAACAAAGTCAAATGTTTGATTTCGAAAATTAATAGCCATTCACAAAATTCTTTTGCATCTAATATCTTACGCTGACTTTATTAGCCTTCTCCTTCCTCACTTAGAATTAAGTATTTGACTTTATCAGAAACTTGAATTTCTTTGAATTATTCATGCAATAAACCATAGGTTGGTCCCTACAAATAATTGAGGGTTGGTGAATATACCTCTTTAATTTGACTAAAATTTTACTCCTTTTATTTTATCACCCAAATTTAATTATATATTTGCAGTGAATAAGTTTTACCTAAAAAAATAAGCCAAGAGAAACTGTGTCCAATGAACTAAGATCACAAATTCTACCATGGTAAGAAATGGACTATTCTTATTCTTATTATTATTATATTAATAAATATTAGGAAAACTTGCATGGTAATGCATGTTCGACTAATCAAAGAAATCCGCGAAGAATAAATTAGAAATGTATCTGGTTTTAGACTTATTCTAAATCCGTTGCATGTTTTCGTTGGCTTTGGTCGTAACTTTTTTTTTTTTTTTATATTTATTTCCTAAACATGGTTGATAATATGTTTTTAGAATATAACTAATAACTAATATTTGTTAGCAGAAAATTATTACTGATCAACCCTAAACTTAACTTATAATTGTTGCAACAACTCCCTCACTACAACGTCAAATCCCATTTTAGATGATGAGTGTTATTTTTTAAATATTACTTGATGGTTCAAAAGATAAGGCTCAAAACGCATGGTATTTATATAAGTGATAACTTGATATTTAAGTGAAATATAAAAGAAAAAAACAAATTTACAAATTTAAGAAATAATTTATAATCTATAATCGTGTTTTATAAACCCAAACATATATAAACCACAATATATATAGAGAGATTTATATAAACGTAAAGTTTATATATTATAAACTGGTATAACTTAACTTTATTATCTAAACAATATTCATTGATGGAAATATCATCTCATCCAATTCAAACTAAAATACTTTTAATCATAATTTTCAACAATCTTATTATTAATAACACTCTTACATCCATAATTAAATTTGAATAAACTTTCCTTATTTGTTTGTGTTTTAAGAAACAAGCAAAGGAGTTGGAAAACATTAAAGAACACAGATATAAAGAAATTTCATGAAAATAACCAAAACAATCATAAGAAGAAAAATTAATAAAAGAGAATAACAGTTTTCAATGAAAATAAAAGGATTTTTATAGCAAATATATAATGACTTAAAGTCTAATAAATAAGAAGTGTTATATACTTAAGTATCTTCTAAGGATTTTTTTTAGAAAAAAAAAAGAGAAATGATTAAAAAAAAGTGGGAAAATATTGGAGAAGAGAAAAAAAGATAAAGAACAATTAAAAAAAAACTAAAAAGAGTGAAAAAAAGGCTACGAACTACCCTTGCATTATTTACTATCATGATCTATTTCGGTTTTCTAAATAAAATAGTTTTGAGTCTTATGCTTGCATATCGTATTAAAAATATCTCAGTGTTAGTTTTTAATTTAACTTCCGAATATGAAACTGATAGTATATATATTTTATTGTCACATTATTTTTTATCCATATAAAAGACAAAAAATAATTAAATAAAATCTTACATACTTTTTGGAGTTTGAGATATTAAAATTTAATTAGGTCTAAAATTATGCGAGTGTGCGCATGTGTAGTACATAATTTTAAACATAACCAATACATGAATGGAGAAAATTATTTTTTAAAATAAAATATAATTGGTTCAGTTTATATATTTTGAATTTTATGTATCTGTAGGACAAAGCATTATAGAAGTAAAAGTTGGTTAAACTTTGATTATAACAGGAATCTAAAAATTATCTAATAAGATTTATGTTATCACAATATGAAATTTTATGACAATTAATAATTATATGTTTTTAATGTATTATCATGTACTATATATTATCTTAGTTTTGTTATAATAATAAATGAAGTAAAATGAGTTAGAAAAAAAAGTGAGAAAACACCACTGGCATTCCTCGGTTCGATAGACTACGTTATTAAGGTAGAAAAAAAATATTAATATAAAAAATTAATGATAATCATCATCATTATTGTTAAGATAAAAATGTAGGACCAACATCATATGTCTCATGATATACTATAAGACTTTTCTTCTACACAGTTAATATGAAAAATTGACCCTTTCTTATTCATCACGTGTTGCAATTCTTTAAAAAAAAAATCATTATACGTGTTTGTACTTTTAATTTATGATAAAACTACGTATTCATGTGATTGAGAATGTATCTGTCTCTTGACTTAAACAAATGTTTGTATTATTTATACGTGCATGTATTTTTTTAATATAACGTATAATACTTAGTCGCTTTAATTCAGTTTTAAGGACATGTTTTATTTTTATAATTTTCACTGTGTATAAAATAATATATATTTTAAAATAAAATAGTTGAGCCTCATTATTTGTAATTTTTGTTGCTTTTATAATTTTCTATTATTATTATTATTATAATTATTATTTTAAAAAATACTTATAATTATATTTACCATAAAATAATTTTTAGCTTTTCTATTTATATCTACTTGGTATTTAAAATCTATTTATTAATATTTGTTAGTGGGACAAACCTACACACTATGAAGGATTGACAATTGGAATACTGTGATACATCAAGCAATGTTTTTTCTCTATTATTGTTGTTCCATATTCCATTTGTTTTTTGTATTTTAAATTCGTTTTGATTTTGAACTATTCCATGTCATTTTGGTCTTGAAATAAACTATTTAAATATATTATTGATTAAATTTGTGAAAGAGATTCCTCTAAATAATTGTTGATTACCATTTATTAAAAGCAATTTAGTAAGTAACAACTTATTTTTAATTTGATAGTTTTATAACACAATTATCATGACTATGCTTTAAAATATATATGTTTATTATAAATTTCAGAAAAAAGTAACATATAAGATTGTAAATGCACATATAAATTAGACTTTTAGGAAGAGGACACGTACTTTGTTTCCTTTTTAATTATATTTTTATTTTTATATATATATACATATATATATATATATATATATATATATATATATATATATATATATTTTTATTTTTATATATATATATATATATATATATATATATATATATATACATATATATATATATATATTCTTTTGTGGTTTTAAAAGAAATTATAAATATTTAAATAAATTTTAATATTATATATTCGTACCTTATATACTATAAATAACTCTCTTTCAACTTCTTACTTTTTACCATGTAATATTTTAATATACTTGAGATTTAGATAGTTAGTAACACAAAAAGAAGTGTCTCAATGATCCAAAACATAGTGTAAATCCTCCCTATTAATATTATAATAATTTTAAATCATATGTTGAATAATCCAATTTAACATAGTATACCTCCCTACAAACATTTGGAATAATTTTAAATCATAAAAATTAATCCTACATACCATCTTAAAACAACTTCAATGGTTTTCATATCAATAATAGAATATCATTTATTAACTAAACAAAATTAGTGAAGCTTTAAAATATTTAAATATAAAAACAAAAAGAATATGTAGAACAAATGAAAACTTAATTTACATCAGATATTGATAAGTTAGAAATGTTTTTTATTTCATTACCTTCTCACTAGTATTAAAAATCGCTTTGAAATTTTAGAGGAAAAATACAAGGAAAAAAAAAAAAAGAAGCCCAGGGAATGAAAGCTTTGAGATTTTCTTTCAATCTCTATACCATTTCTACCACAATATCAAATGTTTTTATATGTTGACTTACTTTGAAGTTAATTCTAATAAATACATGTTCATCTATTATATTTCAAGAGCGTTTTCAAATTATACCTTTTTCATTTTGATTATACTGTAGTTTCAACTTTATCGTTTTACATTCTCTTGAAATAATTATATCTTTATATAATTAATGTATATTTTTAAAATATGTTAAAATATGAATTAGTTTATTAACTTGTTATTATTATTCATTTAATAGAGTTTTACATGAATAATTAAAATAATATAACATTATAATTTATCAGTTGAATAAATAAATTTTTAACTTGTGTAGTTATGAACTTACATGTAAACTAATAAAGGTAATTTAAAAATAAGAGCAATGTAACTTTTGCAAATATGTAAATAAAAGTATTTGAAACAAAAACAAGGGGAACTCGCTTGTGAAATGAAAACTAAAATCATAGGAAACATGTAAATAGAATATCCATTATTTGAATGGACAAAAATAAGAAAACAAAAGATAAAACAATTTATTTTTATCTGTTTGAGTGTATAAACAGAGCATAGACAGTTGTTGAAACTGATTTTACTAAAAAGGTATTTTATTTCACTATTTTTCAAATAGTTTCTAAAATAATTCTGACAAAAAATGATTATTCACCCAGGGGATTAATTAAGAAATGATTAGAGAGTAGTTGTGGCAAAGAATAAATAATAAAGGCCTAATTAATTACAGTTAATGAGGTTAGAAAAAGAGTGAAGGATAATAAAGCATAATCCAGAAACTTTTTGTTGTTGTAAACTTATCATGTGTGTGACTATGAACACAAACCTATGTATCGGAAAATGCTAATGTTATAAGTGGTTAAAATTATCAATGCCGAAAACATGACATGCTTAAAGTCATTGACTCTCTCTATGCATGTTTCTCTCTCTAACTTTCTCTCTCTAGTTCGTCATAGTGGTGTGGAGCCCATAGCTGGACCTCTGCTTTGCTGGCTCCAAGCTCTTCATTGTTAGTCTTTTTATGGGGCTTCTTCTCTGAGTTCATAACAAAAGAAAAAGAACGAAAAAGGGTTTCACACTTTGTCCAATCTTTCACACTGAGCTCTTTCAAATTTCTATCTTTCATACACCAGTCTCCTTTTTCTTCTCTAAAACTTTTCACCTTCTTCTGCATACACACCACTTGGCACCAAAAGCAACACAAAAAACCCATTTTCTGTTTCTTTGTATTGATTTGATGGATCCGCAGATCTAATGATTTCACTCACTATCCCACCTACGGATCACTGTCTTCTTCATCTGGGGCACCCCAATACCTTCTAATCGATTGTCAAATTTTGCTGGGTGAGATCTCTTACCGGAATTTTTTTGTATTACTTTGACTTGTTGCCGTACAATATACATGTTTACGCTTGATGAAAAAGATAGCTTGTTATTGGATTTTATGGAGATCAGTGTAACTTGGGGGTTTTGATTTTTAATGTAAATGTGAACAAGGGATTCCCAATCAGCTGACCAAAAAGTTTGCCTCAGAAAAAGTGGGTTTTGACCTTTGGGGGAAATAAAATTAAAACTTTTTTTTTTCCTTTGTTGAATTTTTCATCTTTAGCGGCTGCTGTGTCTGGTCATAGTTTTTGTTGCATTAAAAGGAAACTAAAAAGTTGGAATTTTTTCATTGGGAGTTGATTTCTTTTTGTGGGTGCTCTTCAATATTCAGCCACCCCTTAGAAAACTGAGAAAAGCAGCTTCTTTTGCAAGTTTCTAGTTCATACAGGGTTCATGTTGTGTTTGTTTGTTGAGGATTAAACCTTAATTGATTTTAACTGTATATGTTTGCTGGTGTTGTAGTTTGTGGTGGATCATCTTCGTTGCAGGAGGAGCATATCCATAGTTTATGAAAATTGTGGGGGGTGAAGTTGTTTTTTGGGGTAGTTGATAGATGTTGAAATCCTTGACGGTTGTTTGGTGAAATGAGGGATGTTATCGGGGTTGATGAACTTATTGAGGGCCTGCTTTCGGCCGGGTTCGGAAGGATTTTCTCGCACAGGTTCGGATGCTGGAGGTAGACAAGATGGACTATTGTGGTATAAGGACTCAGGGCAGCACTTGAATGGTGAATTTTCAATGGCTGTAATCCAAGCCAATAACTTGCTGGAAGATCAAAGCCAGATTGAATCAGGCAGTTTGAGCTCCAATGAATCTGGCCCTTATGGTACCTTCATCGGTATCTATGATGGCCATGGAGGGCCCGAGACATCACGCTTTATCAATGATCACCTGTTTCACCATCTCAAGAGTAAGTTCACAGCAAAATCAATAATCAATTCTTCAAGCTTTTCTGTAGCCTTGCCATATTTTTCTCTGCTTTCCAGTTCCAAGACTCTTCTAGTCAATTCTTCATTATTTTGTTGTTCAGTTTGTCAGAAGTTGTGGTAGTGAATGATTTCCCTCCAACTATTTCTTTTTGTTATCATCTCTACAGAATCGAAACTAAGAAAATTGTGGTTTTCACGACCTTTTTGTTGTATGTCTAGATTTATTTGTGCTTTGAATTTGAACTATGAAACATGAGTACTGACTATAATGTTCTCTTTTGTTTGAAATTTCAGAATTTACTTCAGAGCAACAATCAATGTCAGTAGATGTAATTCGCAAGGCACTCCAAGCAACAGAAGAGGGGTTTATGTCAGTGGTTGCCAACCAGTGGTCCTTGTCGCCACAAATTGCAGCTGTTGGTTCATGTTGTCTTGTTGGTGTTATTTGTAATGGAACCCTTTATATAGCAAATCTAGGGGATTCTCGTGCAGTTTTGGGAAGAGCAGTCAAGGCAACCGGGGAGGTTCTAGCCATGCAATTATCAGCAGAGCACAATGCATCAATAGAGTCTATTAGACAGGAGCTGCAGGCTTTGCATCCTGATGATCCAAATATAGTGGTTTTAAAGCATAATGTATGGCGTGTGAAGGGCCTTATTCAAGTAAGTATTTCTAGCTGCTACATGCAGATGAAATCATGATAAACACTTCACACCTCTTAATGTCACTTTAAATCTGTAACCTTCCAAGGTTGAAAGTTAAATTTTTAGCTTTCAGGATATGAAGAATGATACCAGAGGAGAATTAAAAACTGGGGTGTGTGTGAGTAGATAGAGAGAAAAAAATAATGTCAGTGTCAAATTTTTTGTTGAAAGGGCTTTATTTTTTCCACTTCACTAGAGTTTTATGTTCTTGAATAGTATTAATATCACAATAAATGCTGACTTCATATAAACCAAAAGCTTGGCTGCAGTGAATAGTTATTGAAGTTAGTTGTCTTAGTGCAGTGGCAGAGTTTCAGTTTCTGGGACTTATAAATGTTGTCTATAATATGATGTGAATGGCAATTGCTACTAATGCTTTTGTATCTTTCTTTTCTTCTGTGACTAGAGATGCCTTAGCTCATTTGATTCAATGCTTATTATTATCTTACCTAACAAAACTTGACTTAAAACCTCTCTCTCTGTTGAATTATGTCATAAATTTTAAAATCTGTTTTTCAACTGCAGGTTTCCAAATCTATTGGTGATGTATATTTGAAAAAGGCTGAGTTCAACAGGGAACCTCTATATGCTAAGTTTCGACTTCGTCAACCGTTCAAGATGCCAATACTGAGCTCAGAGCCATCAATTTCAGTGCATCATTTACAGCCACATGACCAATTTATTATCTTTGCATCTGATGGACTCTGGGAGCACCTTAGCAATCAAGAAGCAGTTGATATAGTTCAAAACAGTCCCCGCAGTGTAAGATACACATATTTAAATTTCACTATGCTAGATTGTGTTATATCATTAGCAGTAACTTTAAGGTTGATAATCTTTTGGATAATCTTGGATAGGTCAAGGATGACTAAGCAAGATATTAGCATGACTGAATATCTCTATTTGTTTACACATGAAATATTTTCCAATCCATGGTTTGAAAACGATTTGGTAGCATTTTATTTGACCCTTTAGAATTCTAGGTAGAAAGTTCAGTGCAAAATGGACTCATGTTTGATCTGGTGTCCTTCTTTCAGGGAAGTGCAAGGAGGCTGGTGAAAGCTGCACTTCAAGAAGCTGCAAAGAAGAGAGAAATGAGATATTCAGATTTGAAGAAGATTGACCGTGGTGTTCGTCGGCATTTCCATGATGATACAACAGTGGTTGTTGTGTATCTTGACTCAAATCTTGTGAGTAGAGCAAGCACTGGGAAGTTCCCTGGAATTTCTGTGAGAGGGGGTGGTATTAACCTGCCTCATAACACACTTGCACCTTGTACCACACCAACAGAGATTAGTGGTACCTGATCTAAGTTGTATCTTTTATATCTTTTTCTTTGTTGTATCATTTTCTTGTGTGAATACCAGTTATCTTCAAATAGCAATGAGGAGGAGCAGCACTTCAATTCTTTTGAATGTGAACTGTAACTTACTAGGATACTAATACTCATGTCTAGGTTTTTTCCCCGTTCCCTCAAAAAAACCAGAACAACAGAAGAGATCTTCTGATGATGATGACCATTATAAGAGTTGCCTTGCCTTGGCACCATTCTATCTTTCTTCCCCTCTTTATCTTCCTAACTTTGATGTGGGAAATCTTGTAATGCCTTGGATAATGCAATGCATTCAGGTGTTTTAGGTGGAGTGTGGATTATGCCATGTAATGTTAAAGGTCTCTTCACTGTCACATTATCAACATAATCAATCAATCTGGCCAGAAAAGTATTGATATTCAAAGATGTTCATTATTTTCAAAGAATCTACAACAAATTTTCCTGAATTTGGAAATATCTTTCTATGCTTACATTAAATGCATACAGAGATTGAGGAAAATGAAAGTGAAAGAGAAAATTTGAGGAAGTGTACAGGTCACTTTTTTTTAGGATTTTTGGAAATTGGTAATTTTTGTTCAGATTTTAGAAAATAGGTGTAATTTTTTTTTTAAGACTTGTGACACGACTTTAGGTTAATCAACTTGTGACACGACTAGGTTAATGTAGAATGAAGAATAATAGTACTAAGTTGTGTTAACATAATTTTAAGAACAAAAATAAAACTGGAGTGATTGAAAAAGATTTGAATGTCACGTTCATATAATTTTAAATTTATTTACTTTTTCATTAAACGTGATATGATTTTAATTTTTTTTATTGAAATCTAATCGCAATTAATATGATTTATTCACTTAAAGTTGTATTTATGTAATATGATTCACTAAGAATTTTACACCTATTTCGTAAAATCTTAAAAAAATTATTTCGTAGACTGAAATAGATTAATGAATTATTTGGATGAAATGTGAAATAAAGATAAATAAGTTAATAATAAAAATATGTTTTTTTAGGGGTGAAAGTAGAAGAATGTATTATTGTTGAGATAGCTAAAAAAGAGAGTTGAAAAGTGTATGACATGAGTTACGACCAAATATTATGGATTTGGTCTCAGATTGAAACATGAAACAATGCATAGTCACTGTATTTTATTTTCTTTTGCGGAGACATTTGTAAAAAATAATTTCATATAAGCCAAGACATTCAACATCAATTTCTTTCATCACCCCTCCCCAACAAAATCATCAACATCAAACTCATTAAGGATTTCAGTGTACGATGATTGATAAATTCCATTTTTTTATTAATTTAGAGATTCCCGTATAAGATATTTTAATATATAGGTTGAATTTATATAAGTTGAATATTTATTTTCTAATATATAAACAGAGTAGAATTATTAAAATTGAAAGTATTAATTCACTTAAATAATATTTTCATTTTCTTTCTCCCTCTCTTTCCAATTAATCAAACCAAGAAAAATATTTTGTGAACTTATTAGAAAATACTCCATTGATTGAGATGAGATGGCAAAATCAAAAAATAGATGTAAGACTCGCAATTTTTCTATTAAGATATGAATTAAGAGATTGCATTTTTAAAATCTTTTGTCTTTTGTTTCTATGACTTTTAACCACTAGAAATTTTTGCAAATATGAACGGTGTTTATGATTTTTATTTGTCCAACAAAATTTCTTTTTTAAAAACATAATTGATTAACGGACAGGATAATAAATTATGACAGTTTTTATTTTATGTTACATTTTCTTATATTATTTTACTTTATTTTCTTAAATCTAACAAGTTGTTTTTAATGTACTTCTTATACGTTTCTATTGGTTTTTTTTCTTATGTACCTATTTTCTCTTTCCATATTTCTTCTTTCCTCCACCCAATACAATACACTCAATGTTTAGTTTTGATTTAGAAATGAGGTTTGCGGTTGATTTTGTTAAAAGTACCGTTTTAAGAGTGTTGATATAATTAAATTCAAATACAAAATTAAATAAATAAATAAATATAAATATGAGAGAATATATATATATATATATATATGTGACAGAGAGGAGAGAGAATATCTACAGTATATACATAGTTACTTGTGATTTAAATCCTAATTTATACTTGTAAAAAACTTTATTTATAATTTAAAAAGTTTACATTAAATTAAAAATGAATATTTTATTATTTAAAAGTTGTAAAACTGTATGTATAATAATATATATATATATATATATATATATATTCCAAATATTTATTAAATTCTATTTATTTTAAACAATTATATCTAATTTATTCTCATGTTATTTTCTTTAATTTATGAAATTCCATGAAATTAAAAGGTAAAAAGTATAAAATTACCTATTAAATTTTGATTTTGAGTAAATTTGTCTTTTTTTTTTCTTAGATTATTTATTTTTATTTTCTTTTGTTGTACACGTTCATCGATCTTTGTTAGATCTGAGTCAAAGAAAAAAAATATCTATTAATCTTTATCTGTGGTGATATAATCATACTCCTTGTGAGCAAGTTAGAATTTCTTTTTTAAAACAAAAATCTAACTTTTTTTATATATTTCTTAAAAAACACAAAATAGAGGATCTAACTCTAATTAGTAGTTTGAAAAGAAATTGATAATTGTGATAATGGAATTTTAAAGAGTTAAAACCTTATGGTATACACTTGTGATTTACATTTGTAGTCGTGGTGTTGAATTTAGAATTGAGTTCTTGGATTGTAATTTTTGAGTAAGGTGGATCTTGATGATGAATTGAGAAAAATTATTCACACATATTTTTCAAAGACTAAAATTGGATTGTGGGTATGTAATTGAGTAATATATTAATTTATACATATTATTGAATTTAATGTAATGTATTAATTTGAATTAAACTGTTGATGTTGTTGTTGATTTTGGTATTTAAATATTCTCTTGTTTAATAAGTTGAGTGATTTAAATATAGTTAAATTATGATAAGTGTAATTTAAAATAAAATAACATATGAATGATAAGATGTTATAAGAAATTTATATATTTTTTAATTGTGTAAACTATTCTAATGATATTTAAGTGATAATATCTTGACGATTAATTAATAGTTATACATTTGAGTAAAAGGATAAAAATATTTCTCTCTTATCTTATCTCAAGAGAGATAAAACATTTAAAGAATATCCTTCAAACAACTACCTCATTTACAAAATATTTTATTTATTATTGTTTGACTTGAACATTGATTAAGGAATTATAAGTAGGTGATTAATATTAAATTATTAAAAAGTAATTTATGTTAATAAACTATTATCTCTTTACCTGGTGAACACTTACTTCCAAGCTGTAACAATAGTAGGATTAACTATGGTCATGAGTTTAATTCTCACAACTTCAAATACTTTGGAAACACAAAAAAAAACCTAAAATGTTAAAGTCAAATGATTTTCACTAAACATCATTTCATAAAACTTAATGAAAATTAACTTCAATATACAAATAGAAAATAAATTATAAAGCATAAATGAACTTAAATGTACAAAGTTATGATAGGTTTATAAAAAAAGTTTTAGAGATTGCAAAGTTTTTATAGGTGAATAAATAAATAGTTACAATTATAGTTCACATATTTAACATAAAACTAGAATTTTAACTCTTATCAAAGAAACAACTATACTAAACTAAAACTATACCTCATATTTTCTTCATAAAAAAAATATGCATTTAAAAATATACTTTCAAGAAAAGAAGGTGGTGATATAGTTTGGTCATTTGTTCTTTTAGTCTATAAGTAGTTCTTCAGATTTTGTATCCCAAACCATTTTTATTAAGCTTTGTTTCTTAGTTGCTTCATATGATATTCTTCAATTTTAACAGATTTAACTTCAAAAGACAAGTTGTCTATAAGTCAAGCTTCATATGATTTCAAAACATGACTTTTAAGTTAGATATTAACTTTCTCAATTAAGATACATGAAAACTATTATAAAAATTAAGTAAAGAGTGACTAATGAACTTATGACTTAATTTTAGTCTTAATAACTCTTACACATATAGGTATAACTCACAAAAACATAGATGATCTCAAGTCAAAAGCATTTAAAAATTACCTTATAAAATCAACACAATAATTTTAACAACTTATAAAAGTATTTTTTCTTTCTCTTGAATTCTTTCTTACTTTGTTGCAGTAATTCAAATCCGATGAAAACATTTTATCTGTCTCAATGTTAAGATAACAAAATCCTACAATTAATATAATGTAAAAATCTCATAAAAAATCATCATCATTCTAAAATGATAATTATTATTGTAGGTGAATTATAACAAAGATATAAAATGTTTAAAATGATGTAAGATGATATAATTTATTTAAAATAAAATGATTTTTCATATAAAAATTTTACAAGACCTATGCGATTTAGCTGTTGTATGAAGAATCCCATTTTTTATTTATGAAAATGATGTAATTTAAGTTGCTTTTTACCAACATACTTTGAATACCTTTTGTAAATACTTTGAATGTTTTCTGTATTACATATATAAAAATAAATAAAAGGTAAATCCAAAAGTGAGAAAAGGTGAAATGAAACCACATATTTTAAACTTGAGGTTGTGAGTGAGGGTTGCAGTGCTTAGGTTAGGAGGAGGCAGCATACCCACCTGAAAAAACTGCCAAAATCTAGTGCCAATCCACCACACACACCAGTACTGGCCCAGGGCATCTAATTCCAGGGACAATTTCGTCATTATACTAAATACCCCTCACACTTCTGACACCTCTCTGTTCTGCTAAACCCCACACTGAATCCCAATTAACCTTACTTCCTTGGTCTTCTTGACCATCTCCTTCTCATATCCAAAAAATAATTAATAATAATAATAATAAATATTTTTCATTAAAAAAATCACACTCAACTGAACTAATAATATTTTTTATTTTTATGGCATAAACACAATTATTCTCTCATTATGTGGGGAATTAGTACAAGACAAAGACTAGAGTTTGAAAACACAACCAAGAAAGACACCATTTACTGACAAACCAAACCAAACCATCCTCTGCTGAACTCGAACAGATTTTCTTCTCTCTCTCTCAAAGTCCTCTTTTTTCTCACAAGTCACCACTCTCTCACTCTTCTCTGCTATGCTTTTTCTTTTTGTTTTTTGCATTATTTTTTAATCTCTCTAGCCTCTGCTGCTACTCTTTTAACAATGAAGCAATGCTTCTTCACCGTGACCGTACTCAAAACTCTAGTCAAATTGCAAATTGCCAAACACTAGAAAGAACCCTGTCTTCTCTTTCTTTCTCGAGCCCCTACCTTCTTTACCCCCTCTCTCTCTCTCTTCTCTACAAATGTGCAGTAATTTTTTTTATTTGTTTAGTCATTTACTACTAATGGTAAGTTAATGACTCCATCAACTTCCATTAAGCCACTAATAATGAGTTAATAAATCTTTTTATTGTTGAGTTGGTATCTTAATATCTCCTTGTTGTTCTTGTTGTAGCAGGCTACTACTTAGGTAGTGTGTGTGTCTGAGAGAATGGAGAACTTTGCTGCGTTGTTTTGCTTGTAAAGGTTCTCCTTTGAAAACATCTGCTGCGTTTTTGTCTCAGAAAGAGGAATGGTTTTGCTCCAAAACTTAGGAAAAAGGCTATTTTTTGAAAACTTGTTTGTTTCTTTTAAAACCCAGTTGAAAGGTGGTTCTCTCTACCTGGGAAAGCTCCCTCCTTTTTTGTCAGAGAAAGGAGCAAGTAAGACCCTTTCTCACTAAAGCATCCAACCCTTGTTAAGATAAGGAACTCTTGCACTACTACACTACACTACACTACACATTAGTGTGTGTGAGAGAGATGGGATGTGTTGCTTCCAAACTAGAGGAAGAAGAGGAAGTGGTGGCTATTTGTAGAGAGAGAAAACGGCTGTTAAAGCTAGCTGTGGAGAAAAGATATGCACTTGCTGAGGCTCATTGTAAGTACTTTCACTCTCTCAATGCAGTAGCTGCTGCCATTAAGCTCTTTGTTGCACGCCACTCTTCTCCTTCATCACCTTTCCTCATAACTTTCCCTCCTCCTTGCCCTTCTTCTAACTCTCATTCTCCACCGGCTGAGAATGTCATCATCAACCCCATGTTCCTCCAGCAGACACCCTCAGAAACCAAGCATGAAGCCATTGGTTGTGACTCATGCATCTCTTCAACAACCTCGGAGTCCTCTGAGGAAGAGGGTGAAGAAAAAAGGGAAGGAGAGGATGAGGGCAAGGGAGAAGAAGCGCCGCATGAACAACCATGTGGGTACTATTGCATGCCTGTGACTATGCCTATGTCCATGTCGATGTCTATGCCTATGCCTATGGCTATGCCACCTGCAATGCCGTCCCCTCAGAGAGATTTTGGATGGGACTTCTTCTACCCTTTTGACAGTGTGAGGAGTGATATGTGTGGCTACCATAGGAACTTGGATGATGATTTGAGGGCAGTGAGGGAGGAGGAAGGGATTCCTGAGTTGGAGGAAGAAGTGGAGAGAGAAGAGGTTGAGCACAAGGTGGTGTGTGTTGAAGAGAATAATGGTAAAAGTAATAATGAAGGTGTTGCTGAGCAAGTTATGAGTGGTGTTGAAACAGTGAAGGTGGTGGATGTGGCCACTGAGAACCAGGGGGAGCAAAGGGGGCTTGCAGTTCTTGATACACCTGCAGAGGGGAGAGAGTTGCTTGAAGCATTGAAAGACATAGAGGACCATTTTCTCAGGGCTTATGATTCTGGTAAAGATGTGACCAGAATGCTGGAAGCTAATAGAATCCCCCTTCAATCTAGTTTGGATGAAATAAAAGGTGGGTTCCTTTTGAGCTATTATTTTTATTGATACTATTATTATTTTGCAAATATCAAATTCATGTTTATGGTTGAGTTTCTTGAATTATTAACTAGGGGAGATAATAATTACTATGTGATGTAATTGGTTCATTAAAACTTGTACATTGCTGTGTTGTGTTGGTTCTGCCTCATATCATTAGCCTCAACATTCGGCATGTGCAAGGTATGATTATCATGTCTCGGTTAACTTGTTTCTATTTCTATTATGGACTGTCCTTTTCTTTGTCCAGCTTTGGATACTTTAGGATATACTCCAATCTTGGACTATTGGACATCTTAGCTCATCTTGTAACTATGTTATTGCAATTTTCTCATATTCCTGCATAGGTCATCTTCTGACACTATTCGTGTTGATCCATGTGACTTTAGACACTTGAGTTTCTAATTAGCTAATCTAGGCATGGCCTACAAATCAACCCTTGACACTTGTAAAGGCACAGCTGCATTTCATACATAACCCACGGAACCTCAAATATATGTAACTCTTTACTTGAACGACTATAGTATAATCGCAAGGTTTATCTGAACACTCAAAGGAAGTGCTATTAAGTTAGAGTACTTGGTGTGTGTTTGAACTTTTGATTAGTCACAAGTTGATGGCACACAAGTGGTTACACAAAAACTTTGAATTAGTTTATTGTGTTCAGAATAGCTTATCATAAATAAAAGCTAAATGAGAGAGCTCTAGAGGATAAAAATGATTGTGATCTAAAAATTATCCAAAGCCATGCTATTATTGTTATTTCTGAAATCCATATTGTGCATGTACCATCTTGTGAAATCTATTTCATGTATCAGCACATGATAACCAATGCTCTGTGTAATTTATATGCTCCTCTATATGTATTCCATTATCTCTGCATGGGTTCACATGCTTCTGTTTCAAGTTTCAACCCTTGAGATTTTGAACCATCTGATCTCACTGCAGAAAGTTCGACTAAACTCATTCATGCAATAACGTGGAAGTCCATTTCATCTAGGCAATCATCATGCAAGAGTCTCATGGCTCCAAATATGAAAAATTCCTCAACTTGGGTGGAATATAAGAATGATCTGTTTGATGATCAGGGAGGAATGGATTCGGGAAGGCATTCATTAACCTTAGGAAGGTTATATGCATGGGAAAAGAAACTCTATGAGGAGGTTAAGGTTGGTTGTTTTTATAATTCTTTTGTCTTTTATCTATATTTTCTGTCTTGTGATTATACTCCATCAACATTTATTCTGGAATGGATCAAGTTAAAAACTTGATCTACTTTGAGGGCTACATATCTACTTTTTCAAGTATCTATCTACACGTTTTTCAGTTTACACTTTTTCTCATTCTACTTTTAACATCTGAAAATTTCCCTTACCTTAGGCTGGAGATAGCACAAGGAAAAATTACGAAAAGAAATGTGCACAGTTGAGAAATAAGAATGTTAAAGGAGATGATCGGCTGAGCACAGACAAAACAAAAGTTGAAGTGAGAGATCTGTATGCTGGGATCTTGGTTGCAATCAGAAGGGCGGAATCAATCTCAAAGAGAATTGAGAAAATGAGAGATGAAGAATTACAACCTCAAATTGTTGAACTGTTAAAAGGGTGCGATAACATTACCACTGAAAACTAAAAAGACTAAAACTTTTCAAGTTTCATTGATTTCTTATGTTCCATTTTGCTAATGCAGCCTGACTCAGTCATGGAAAATCATGTTGGAGTCCCATGAAACCCAGAAGAAGATTCTATCCGAAGTCAAGTACTTCACATGCACCACGTATGACAAATTCTGTAAGCAGTCTCATGGATTTGCAACTGTTCAGCTCGAAGCTCAGCTTCAAAACTGGCGCGATTGCTTCAAGGAGTACACTGCAGCACAAGAAGCATACGTTGAAGCTTTGCATGGATGGCTGAGCAAGTTCATAGTCCCTGAAGTTGAGTTTTACTCGAGAAGCAAAAATGTGGCCTTGCCGTACCAAGTCAAAGGGCCACCTCTCCTTGTGATATGCAACGATTGGTTAGGTTCACTGCAGAAGCTACCTGATAAAATGGTGACACTGGCATTGAAAAGCGTGGTGAAAGATGTTAGAGCTTTGTGGCTTCAGCAAAACAAAGAGCAACAGCAGAAAAGGAAGGTAGACAGGCTAACAAGAGTTCTGGACAGAAGATGCTCTTCAGAACCACCCAAAGTGGAGACCAAGATGCTTGAGCTGCACGCCACTGATCATGAATGGGGTACTACTGATCATCATCAAGATGAGTGCATGGTGGAGAAAAATGATCATTTGGAGACACTGAGAAGAAAGCTTGAAGTGGAGAAGGAGAAGCATCACAGCAGCATGCAGGAAACACAGAGGATCACATTGCATGGATTGCAATCTGGTTTTTCTCTGGTGTTTGAATCCTTGTCAGAGTTCTCCAAAGCATCACAGAAAATGTACAATGGTCTTGTAAGTTATAGTGAAAATAGTGACAAGGTTGGGAATATTACATATATAGAGGGTGGCTGCAATATTGAAAGTTGCAACAGCCAAAAATAGTGTTAGTGGTGAGGGATATTTGTGGCTTTGTGGTGCTGTGTTGTGTAAGTAATTATGCTGTTATTATGTGTTGTGTTATGTCGAAGCAGCTCGCTGAGACATCAATTTTTATGTTAGTTGATGGAGTGCACTAATGTACTACTATATTGTTGCTGACTGTTAACTATTTTGTTTGTCAATTCTCAGTATTTCTCCCATTTTCTGTGTTTAGCAGGTGAAAAGTAAGATAAAGAGGGAATATGATGAAGTGGTTAGCAATTGTGATAGCTATATGATTAGTTTAATGAGGTTGAGAGAGGGAATTTGTACAAGATTCTGAATTATCTTGGTGGGGATATTAGATTCCTTTAACAATTTGATTGATGGTTAGGTAGGATTTGTATTATTTTAGAAAAAAGTTATAAATATAAATGGATCGTAAGATCACCAACTAAATACATAAAGTAAGTATAAATAATCTAAGTGCAATCTGACACTGAAAAATATTCATGGTAAATTGTTTTTATAAGTTCTTATAGAGGTTATTATTACGAAATAATGTGTAAAATAAATTAATAAAATACTATGATATCTATAATACTTCACAAAACAAGGTACTTAATGAAAGGACATTTAACTAAACAATCGATAAAAATATTTAGTATATAAAAATTAGGATTCCTACTGGGTTGACAATTTGAGGTGGGTAATGCATGTTGAAGAGTTGAATTGCTTAATTTAACCCATTTTAATTTAATGGGTTAAGTAGGTTAATTAATAGTTGTTACTTCTTGATATACATGTGTTTTAGTTCTTTTTTTCTTTTTAATCTCCATACTGATTCTTTATTTATGATTAAATTATTTATTAACATAATTGTTCTTCTCGATGTGTAATTATATTTGAGTATGTGAACATATCTCTTAATAAAATTTTAAATAGAAAAAGGTAAATTAGTTCATTTTATAGATTTCTAAAAAGTACTCACTTATTTTATCTTTAATAATAAATATTTAATGAGAAGATGACACTTGAGAGTTAATAATGGTGTAATAACATTGGATTGAAAAATATGTAAACTATAGCTCATGTTATATCTTTCCTTGTCAAAGTCAAACCTCAAAACAAATATTATTCAGTAAAGATAAATAAATAAATAAATAAATGTATAATAAAGTGTCTTGTAGAGAGAATTATATAAAACTTGTAGAAGGTGTTTTATAATAAAGACTCATGAGGGAGTAATTCATTATAAAGAATGAACTTTTTCTTTTGCTATATTAAAACCATGATTATTATATAAAATTTATTACCAATCTTAAGTAATAAGCGTTAAAAAAGGGAACTAACAAAGAAAAATATAGTAAAACTTAAAGTTAAGGGGAAAAGCTATTAATCATATGTAATTTTAATTTTATGATAACAAACACTTGTCAAAGAATTCTTGTACACCATGTTTTATTTGTTTATTGTTGTTGATCTCTACAAAAAGATGTTTAATTTATTAGTTAAATGTGTGGACCACATGGGGGAAAACACCTATGAGCTAATTATTAATGTCTCATACCAGAATAGTTAAATGCGTAGATGTTTCCAATTTTACTTTGAAAATGAGCATGGAACTTTCAAAAATAGAAAAATAAAAAAATTATTTGAAGTACAATTTTAGAAACAATTTTTTCTTGCATAGTCTTTCAATTCAAATTGAAATTTTTTTTCTATTCTCTCATTTTCTTTAATATAAAATTCAACAGATAGTAAATGAAGACGAAGTAATTTCATAATTATTTCAACTATTAAAAAATATTTGATCACATGAAACATACTCTTGATATGAGTCCAAAAAAAAAAAAATTGCACCAAAAGAATACTCTTGAAAATTCAAATTCAGGTTTTTCGTTCTACTACCTGAATTATACCTCGGTTTGTAACCCAACAAAAATGACTCGGTTAAGATTAAAACACTTATAATAATAAATTAACAATAGAATTGACCCTCTTCATTTTCCAACTAATTCACCTCAATGTCTCATTTGACATTAATTTCAATGAAGTTGTCGGCTATCTACTTACCACATTTACTACAAACACGAATCTCAATCTTATACTGATTCAAAGTTTTATTATACCTTCCAATGAATAATAGAACAAGCAAATTGGAATGAGTTGAACATAGGTTTAGTTCGAAAACCAGACACTCTCATTCATCAATGTACTCATATAGACACTCTCATCTAAACACATGTGTCGCATGCTGAAAAGGGTGAGGGTGCAGTCTGTACGTGAGAGATGTACGAGTACAGAAAAGGCAAGCACTTATGACCCACCGGAAAAACACAAGACAGAAGCATTATTATAAAGCTTTGGAACAAAACGCCAAAATGCAGCACCTTGAAAGAAACAGCATGGTTCGATATACATCATAAACATGCAAAGCACGTCAACAGAACCATCATGAGAGGACCCATAACACATAAAGAGGTACACAAATATAAAAAGGACATTTGCCCTTTGGATTAGGAAAATCACTTCCATGTGATATAGTGTTTCAAATTTGGAAACCAGTTAAGAAAATGAAGTGTTAAAAACACCTTTAGAGGATTAAAAAGGAAACTGAACTCCCAAGTGTTTTTTTTTCTTTGTCTATTTATTAAACGAAGCAAGACGGACTATTGAGATTGCAAAATGCTCAATTGCTCACCAACTGTGAACATAAATATGCACCTTTGCAATGTATGTTTCACGCTTCTAATTTGCCAGATGAACAACTATATTCTATTCGCAGCTTTGTACAATATGCAATGATTTCACATCCGATAAAATAACTTGGGTATGATCACGCTGCATGAAAATGAATAGTTACAAGTTCGCATTTTTAAATTAGATCACCGTATTTTCCTGTCTACCTTAGGTACAGATAAAACCAAGAAATGAAGTAGTTATGATTTTACTAACAACAGCAGCAGTGGGAGGTATGCCCAGAAATGGTATACAGTTCTCTCCAGCTGACACAACCACAGGGGGGCCAGCTAGGAGTCCTATGGTTATAAGTAATAACAGTAACCTTGCCTGTCTACCTTAGGGTATGAACGTGCTGCGTGCAAATGAATAATTACAAGTTTCACAATTTAATGTAAGATCACCATGCTTTCCTGTTTACCTTAGGTACAGAGAAACCAAGAATTGAGATATAATAATGATTTCACTAACAACAGCAGCAGGGGAGTGTATACCCAGGAATGGGACAATATCTACCTGCAACCAGTTCTCTACAGCTGACCCTACAACAGCGCCAGCTACGAGCCCTCCTATGGTTATGACAGTGGCCTTCCCTGCAATAAATTAATAGGATACAACAATGAGAAAGGAATGAAACTTGTGTTATAACTAATCTGACAAGCTTGGAAAAAGATCTCAACTCAACAAAATATAGCTACAAGTGTCATTTGTTAAGTAGATTAACTTTTTCAACTGCAGTGTCATACTTCTTATTCTTTCCAAACAGCAATTTATTTAGACAAAAATAATAATCATGTTGGATAAATTAATAAATGAATTAGTATCCATATCAGTAGCATTAGAAATACAGGTTTTTTCTATAAACCCAACTTTTAATATTGAGTTTAGGAGAATACAATAAAAGAAGTAAACAATACAGTCAAATTTCATTATGTGTTCCTGCCTAATTACAATACAAAATGCTATCGTGAATGGCTCTTGCAGGATCTCATTATGGAGATAGATCTTGCATTACCTAAGAAAACAACAATCTAGAAATTTGTATAGCAATAGACAACTACAATAAGAAAAAACAACCAATTTCATCCCACTAGTTTGGAATAGTTAGATGAATCAACCAACAATTCTTTTCAGAGGATCCAAAAAGTTGAGGTTCATTCATATCACTTGCTTTCATCTCGTATACTCTTATCTGTCATCAAAATATTAAGTTTCAACAAAGGATAATACGAAGGTAAATCTCTCTATGTCCATTTCCCCCTTTTCCCGAGTTCTCCCACTCATTATGGCCTTTCCAATTCTCACTTCCTTCATACAGGTCAATATGAATATTGCCACTCACGAAACAAAAATCCTCTTGAATTGCAATGAACTGATTATAGAGTGCACAACATGTGAACGCTCCTTACCTAACTTAACATTCTTTTTGGTCATGAAGTACAGGGAAGCACCAAAGCTACCAGCCAAGAGGAGTCCAGGAACATCAGCCCCAGCATAAGATGCAGCGGGTGTAGAAGCCCCATTAAGATAGGTTAAACCCATCAATGCACCATACACTCCAGCTTGTAAACCGAGATCACTGGTGGAAGGTGACTCAATTGACACAGGTGAACTCTTCAACCATTGAGGCATTGATCCCACTGTTGGGGGCTTAACACGCTTGACATCAGCATAACGCACATTACTGTTTGCTACTTTCCCTGCCCTCCGTTGAGTTAGGCTCTGCATGAGCAACATGTCATATGCAGCCTCAACCTAAAAAGGCAACCACTAATTGTGTCAATATCCGAATCCACTTTATTCACAAGTTAACTAGTTTCCTTTGGCTTCTCTAGAAACTGATTTTAATTTATCTACAAGCCAATTTTAACTTGAAAAAGGTTTAATTCTTCTTCTATTCTTCTTAATGGGTGCATGTTTCAAGATATAATATGTGGTACAAAATAGGTCCCATTCCAATGAAAATAACATGAACATTTACATTATTCAGAATCAACAATGCCTGAAAACCTCTATTCAAAACCAAACCCAGAAATGAGAAATCCCCATGTTCACCTTTACAGAAATCCTTTTCGATACCTTAAAACAAACACAACTCATTAATATCAACTGAGAAGTTTTTCCAAACAAAAATCAATGCTCCCCTATTGACCCATCACCACAAAGAGGATTGACCTTATCATTATCAGTTAATCACAAACACTCATGTTTAACCCTGAAACGATAAATATTACCCAAACGACACCCATCATTTTTTGTTTTAATCATCACACCACATACGCTGCAAAAAAAAACCCACTCAACTCATGAGGTGACAAAAAATAATATCCGAGAATATAACAAATCATCGATTAAAAAAATTGAGAAATATATATTCAACAAATAATATATCCATACAAAAACCAATGAGAAGCCGAAATTACGTCAGCCTTTTAATAGAGAATTTTATAGAGAAAACTTTGATACAGTTTTTTCAAGTGCTTACAGTGTTCCAGTTTATACAGAAATTTCAATTTGACACGCAGCTTAATAAATCTTTACATTAAACACATATCAGCATAGATTCAAAACTCTAATTATGATTAGCAAAACTCTAACAATGATTAGGCACTAGCACCAAAACACTTAATCTAATTTCATTTTTCACCATCTCAAACACTAGCTGCAACAACTAACATTATGTGAATTTGATTCTCGTAACGGAAATTGGAGCGAAAGAGCGAAATCGAAGAAAACTCAACCTGAGCAACGGCATCTTGGTCGTCTTTGCAATTGGCGAGGATTGCGTTTTTCGCGCGGAGTATGTCGTCGAAGGAGGCGCCCTCCGACACGCCGAGCAGCTTCAGCGCGTTCTCCACCGACATCTCGAACGGCGCCGAGTCATCGGCGCGAGAGCCGGCGTGGAGCGGCGCCACCGTCCTGCGGCGGCACTGTATCCGCGGCGGTGCGGCGCGCCACGGTTCGACCGCGATTGGTTTGGGAAGGAGAGGGCGGACCGGCGGTCTGGAAAAGGCTGAACCGGGCGAGAGTGGGTCGGGCCGGAGGGAGAGAGTGGAAGCCATGTTACGTTGTGATTATTATTATTATTGTAATTGTAATAATTATCGAAGCTTTTGGTGAAAGAAAAATTTAAAAAAAAAAAAAAAACGAATGTGAGGCTTATAGTGAGTGAGGGAGAAGTGTTTGAAATAACAACATTGAACTGCAATAGCAACAGCCACATTTTTGTTTTGTTTCAGTGACGGGACACTCACCACCGTTGATGCGAAGATTGAAAATCATGATCATCATCAATGGATAATAGACTCGTATACATGTATGTTACATCTTTCTTCTACGCCACCTTAACCTTGTTCAGTACATTTAATCCTGTCTTTTTTTTAATGTTTGATGTGAAAGTGTGTGTGGGTTGAATTATGTTTTTATTGAGTTGAATTAAGTAATTTATATTTATTATGGTAATTTAATTAAACTTTTTATTTGGAAGTATATTGAAGTTTTTGCAAATTTTGATGTTTTTAAGTTGACTACCAACTTAAATATAGAACATTATTACTTAACAATAGATGCAGGTTCAAATAATAATATTTGATACTTAAGTTGTAAGTGAATAAAGAGATCACATTATAAGTCAAAATTTAAACAAGACAGAGACTATAACAATATTTTCTTTCCTGTAGAATTTATTGTTCGAGTAATAGTTATCGCTTATTAGAAGTCTAATTTATTATTATATTCAATTAAATTAAGTAATATAAAAATGTTATGATTTAAGATAATATGTTGTGATTGAACTTTATTGAAATTACAACTTAATTTACTATGTTAACTAACTTGTGATGATGAGTTTAAGTAGATACACATGTAATTAATATAGGTCTTGTTTCATTAAATTATATATATTAAGATGCATATTATAACATTTATATATAGATGTAATGAATTTATCTTGATCATTGATTATAGTATGCATGCAACTTGTAGGTTAAACCTGTTGAATTGAATAAGATGTAAATTTATTAATATATATATATATATATATATATATATATATATATATATATATATATATATTAAGAGTAATGGTTAATTTTGGAAATATTTCATACACACACAAACATGCATGCATATAAGTTATTGAAAAATTAAAGTATATTATTTTATTTTATTTTTATAGGTATTGTTCTTAATATATGAAAATATAAAATTAACGAAAAATATAAAACATGCATGCATATAAGTTATACAAAACTAACGAAAATTTTCTTTTTGTATTAATATGCATTTTTTTATTGTAATAAAAAAACATGTCAATACTTGTTATATTGAACTAATTATTTACTTGTAAAAAAATCAATTTTGAAAAAAATTATAAGAGGTTCTACAAGTGATAAATGTGGAGAATGAATACATAATAAACAAATGATGGTGGAGAATGGATGGATGCAGGAAAAATTGATAGGGGGAGAGATTTACTAGAATCTTAGAAAGTCATGAACTTGTAAAGAGAGACATATTGGGTAGAAGTTGAGTTCTTAACATATTTTAAGACGTTAAATTGCTAATGGATAGAACTTTATAATTTTGACATAATTTATCTGTTGTACATGATGATATATTGTAATTCTTCATAATATTTTTTGCATTGTCATAGTTTTTTTATATAAAATTATACATTTTCAGGATTTTACTTTTTTCTTTAAAAAAATTTATATACCGATCAAATTCATCTTAGATTAGTTTAATCAAATATTATCTATTTGATAGTTTATCCTAACAATTAGGAAAGTAATAAACCGAATTCAACAAATTCAGTTAGACAAAATAATAAATAAAATTATTCACATAAACTTAAGTTATAATATATTTGTTTTACATTTTGTAAAAAATTTATTTTTTCAATAATACTAAATTTTTGTTTTGAATTTATTATACAGACAAACTGTAGAACAAATATATTATAATTTAAGTTTATATGATTAATTTTATTTATCATTTTTTTTAATACTTGAACTTTTGAATCGGATTCACCTCTGTATTATTTGATAAGAAGAATTGTTAAAAATATTTATTATCTAATTAAAGTAATTTAAGATAAAACTAATTAACATATAAAGATTATATTTTTTTATGAGAAAAGTAAAATCCTAAAAATATATCATTCCATACATAAAAAACTATATCAAAATAATGCGAAACATTATACAAATGGTTGATATAATTGAATTCATACTTAGTATTTAATAATTGTTACATGTATCTCGCTTGAAAATTAAGAATAACTTGCAATTAACATTAAGAAACTAGAAATCTAATTTACAATGAAAATAAATAAAAAAATAGTAAAAGGTTTCTTTCAGGTTTAATTGAATATTAAAAACTAATTTTTTTTCTTTTAATAAATGCATGTGATAGTTATTAAAGACAAACACATGTTTCATTGTCTCAGTCATTATCACAATTCAAATAAAATTAACGAAAACTTTATTTTTCCATCAATATGCATTTTTTTCTTATTGTAATAAAAAAAATGTCATACTTCTTATATTGAACTAATTTTTTACTTGAAAAAAAAAATCAATTTTGAAAATTTTCAAGAGGTTCTACAAGTGATAAATGAAACGTGGAGAATGAATACATACACAATAAACAAATGACATTTCAAACTTTATTACCTGAATTCTTTTTATTATAATTGACACATTTTTTTTTAATTACAATTTTGACAAAATTTGAAGGGCTTTATGATTTAACATGGTGGTGAATGGATAGATGTGGGGAGAATTGATAAAAAATATTTACTAAAGATAGCTATATAAGGAAAAGGAGAGACATACTAGGCAGAAGGTGGAGTCTTAATATTTTGTCAAGACATTGAATTGCTAATGATAGACCTTCAGGATTTTGACATAATGACATCTTGCTGCACATGATGATATTATGAATATTTCTTGTATATATATTGACATAGTTTTTATATATGGAATAGTACAATTTTAGTATCTTACTTTTCTCTTAAAAAAGAAATCTTTATATATTAATGAGGTTCATGTTATATTACTTTAGCCGGATTATCTATTTCACACTTCCTCTTATCAATTGATGAAGTAATGAATCGAGTTCAACAAGTCTAATTGTTACACAAAGTGATAAACAAAATTATTCATATAAACTTAAATTATAATATATTTGTTCTACATTTTGCCTGTATAATAAATTAAAAAAATGTTTTTTCAATAATATTATTTTTTTAAATTTATTATACAGGCAGAGCATAGAACAAATATATTATAATTTAAATTTATATGAATTATTCTATTTATCACTTTGTCTGACATTTAGACTTGTTGAATTCCATTCATTTGTATCACTTGATAAGAGAAAGTGTAAAAAAGATTCATTATCTCATTAAAGTAGTCTAAGATGAACCTAATTAACACATAAAGATTATATTTCTTTTTAAAAGAAAAATAATGAAAACTTATTTGGCTGAGTTTAAGAGGGGGTGAATTGAACTTTGAAAGTTTTTTATTCCTTTTAATTTTTGAAAACAATTTTCACAAACATAAAAGTTTTAATAAATCTCAATGATCAAGAATATATGGTACTGCAGAATTCAAGTAGGAATGAATTGGTTTATTAAAAATGCAAAGTAAGAAGCAAATGAATGATTTTCACAATTGAACACAATCAAGATTTTTAAACTAATAAGAACAATATCAATATGAAACTGAAAGCAGTACACACAGTTTATGAGAAGTTACTAATGCTTATAAGAATTACTCAATCAGACTAGCAAATGCATATACTGAAATGAATCAACATAAAGTGTCAACTATAAAGAATGTCACACAAGAATTTAAGACTTGATTGTGCAGAAAATTGATGTTAAACCATATTTGATTAAAGTCAATCTCAATTTGAAAACTTCTATGTAAAACAGATAAACTATGTAACAGATTATTCAATTTGCAGCAGATTAATCAAACCAAAGTCAATTATCAATTAATTTCAATATCAACACAAGAACAAAAATACAATTCTTGCAGTAAGAGTGTCAAGAATCACACTACAGTAATGAAATCTCAAGTATGCAGAAACACAGATACCTAACAGTACAGAACAACTTTCAGATCAGATTCATAATCTTATATGTAATACAGAATTTGAAAAGAAACCATTTGTTAAGCAATATTTCTTTGACAGCTACAACAGATTTATTAGAATAAACACAAAATTCAAGTTACAATGCACAAATCAATATCTAGCAGAGAACTTAAACCAATTTTATCAAGATTACCAGAAATTAATTCAATCTTTCAATTAAACACACAATACATAATTGAAAGAGAAGGGTTAAGAACAATAGAACACAATCAATTATACTAAGGGCTACGTTTAGTCTCCTTTGCCCCTCAAGCAAAGAAAATTTCACTAACTTTAATCAATTGTTTACACACAAACAATTACACAATTCTTACTCCCCGTAAGAATCAAACACCCACTAAAATGAGCACCTACTCCCCGTAGTCCCCACTCAAATCAGCAATCACACACATGCTAAACCTATAACCTACAACAATACACAGTTTCAACAGTTTCACAGATTTGCAATCAATTTACACAAATCTTGATACAGAAAGGGATCAAGAATGGTAAATAACAACTCCCTGATTGGCTCAACCTACAACAATACACAGTTTCACAGATTTGCAATCAATTTACACAAATCTTGATAAAGAAAAGGATCAAGAATGGTAAAGAACAACTCCCTGATTGGCGCGGCCTACAACAATACACAGTTTCAACAGTTTCACAGATTTGCAATCAATTTACACAAATCTTGATAAAGAAAGGGATCAAGAATGGTAAATAACAACTCCCTGATTGGCGCGGCCTACAACAATACACAGTTTCAACAGTTTCACATATTTGTAATCAATTTACACAAATCTTGATACAAAAAAGGATCAAGAATGGTAAAGAACAACTCCCTGATTGGCGCACAGAAGAGGCCTTTGCACAGTGTTGAAGAATTCCAATAGCACAAAATAGGTCAAATGTTACTCTTCAATAAAAAGCCTCAATTGATTTTCCTCAAGAACTCTCAAATTCACAAAAGTGTTTTTCTGTTGTAATGAATCTCTATTTCTCGTATCTGTGTTATGACGCATTTTAGAAAACTCACTGTTTTTATAGACAAAAAGGCATCAATTCAATTTTTCAAAAGATCGTTAATTCAGTTATAGCAGGTATCGAATAACTCGATTTCATGAAAAACGTAAATCACTTTATTTGAGCCCAGTAATTAAAAATCATTTTAATAGAAAACTTAGCTAACTCTTTAGTTTAAGATTTTAAACAATGTCAGTTGTTGAATTTTTTTGTCAATCAAACCTAAACCCACTCACACTAAACCAAGACTTAAATCACACTCGATTGCATGATTGCTTTGTCTTGTTGAACTTATTTTGTATAGCTTCATCAAATCATTAGTATAGTGAAAATACTAACAAATAAATTCATAAAAATGTATCATTGCATATATATAAATAAATATATCAAAGCATAGTAGATGAGCTATATTTAATCTCAATAAAAAGAAAAAAAGAAAAACTCTCCCTAGTCTCATCTCTCGTATCGCTTTCTCCTGCGGCGATCCACCCTCGACGGCCTCTTCTCCGTCACCGCGACAATCGACCCTCCGCAGCGCATCTCCCCCACCTGTTTCTGTCACTGAACGCATTTAAAAGGGTTTTAACTAACACAATTCTGTGAATTTTAACAAACTTTATATAATGAAAAATATTATAGTAATATATGATAATAAAATATAACAAATTCAAATAACTAACTTTTACCGTAATATTACATAACCCTATTATTTTAAAATATATATATATATATATATATATATATATATATATATATATATATATATAATAAAAAATATTACAATAATATACGATAAGAAAATATAATTAGTTGAAATAACTAATGTTTACGGTAATACCTATTTTTATTATTTTAACAAATTTTATATAACAAAAACAATATCTAACTTTAACAGTAATACTTAATTATATCATTTTAACAAATTTTATATAATAAAAAAATATTACTAGTTATGATAAAAAAATATAACTAATTAAAATAACTAACTTTTACAGTAATATTACATAACCATATTACTTAAAAAATATATAATAAAAAATATTACAATAATATATGATAAAAAAATATAATTAATTCAAATAGCTAAATTTTACCGTAATACATATTTATATTGTTTCAACAAATTTTATATAACAAAAAAATATTAAAATTAATATATGATAAGAAAATGTAAGTAATTCACATATCTAAATTTAACAGTAATAGATAATTATATCATTTTAACAAATTGTATATAATAAAAAAATATTACAATAGTATAACTAATTCAAATAACTAACTTTTACAGTAATACATAACACAATTATTTAAAAAAAATATATATAGTAAAAAATATTACAAGAAAATATAAGTAATGCAAATATCTAACTTTAACAGTAATAGATAATTATATGATTTTAACAAATTTTATATAATAAAAAATATTACAACAGTATATGCATAACTAATTCAAATAACTAACTTTTACAGTAATACATAACACTATTATTTATAAAAAATATATAATAATAATAGATATTACAATAATATATGATAAGAAAATATAATTAATTCAAATAGCTAATTTTACAGTAATACATAGTTCTATTATTTTAACAAAATTTATATTATAAAAAATATTACAATTAATATATGATAAGAAAATATAAGTAATTCAATTATCTAACTTTAACCGTAATACATAATTATATCATTTTAACAATTTTTACATAAAAAATTATTACAATAGTATATGTATAACTAATTCAAATAACTAACTTTTACAGTAATGCATAACCCTTGTTAATTAATATGGCTTCAATAATTGTTAACTTTCTGAACATTCCATTAAATACGAAATTGACAGAAGATAAGTACAATGTGTCACCCTTGTCACCTTTATGTATGAGATGAAGACATGCCACTAAAATTAAAATTAAATGATTTGATAACTATAAAAAATATTATATATAGTTTACTAAAATATTCAAAATCTTTAATTATTTCAATAGTTAACTGCTCCAAGATGAAAATGATAATTTAATTGTATAAATAATTTAAATATCTTTTTTATAACAAATTATGTTTACAAAAACTCTTTTTATAACAAATTATGTTTATTAGAACTTTTTGAAATACTTCACATAAAAAAAATATTTATACTTATACAGTTAAAATTTTATAAATATGTGTATCTTCCAGTAATTTATACTTAATATGTTTTAAAATATATAATTATGTTAAACTAAAAATTTAAAACATGTTTACAAAATTATATATAAATTTTTCAAAATGAATTTCTTTTTGACACAACTTCTTAATACAAAATATTACTTACAAACTCCTATTTAATGTCATATATTCTCACATAACAAACGATCATCATAAATAAATAACAAGACATAAATACAAACAATAAAAAATTAACTAACAAATTTAAAATAATATAATTAATCACATACTTTAATAATATATAAATATATCAAAATTATTTAGCTCATTCAATTTTATTCTCAATTTTTCTTTTTATTCTTAGTTTTTCTTTTTAAAAAATGTTGATATTCTCATTTTCACTTAATTTTATTCTCAAATTTTCTTTTCATTCTCAGTTTTTCTTTTTAGAAAATGTTGATATTCTCATTTTCATATGAGGAGTCTCTTCTTATCTCTCATGGTCTCCATCACCCTTTCTCTTGTATTCCAAATGGTGGTAAGTGTAAGTCATAAAGTTTCTAATGAAAGTTGAATTCCTCAAAATCTTTTACTTATTAGGTTTGAAGTTCTCCATCGTTTGTTATTAACTTAATCTATCAACATAATAAAAATAATGGAAAAAAATAATCTATGTACTGCTAAAGAATTATGTAAAGAAATTTTGGTTAATGAGATGTTCTTTACATAATCATTTTCATTAACTAAAATACCAGTGCTAAAATAAAGAAAAGGAAAGTGAGTTTCAAAGTTTCTATACATTATTATTTGAGTTAAAGTCACACATATCATCCTATACAACCAAATCAAATCACTTTTTCTCTTTTGAATATGTCAAAATTCAAATATAAAAAGCCCATAAAAAAAAAGTCTATGTGTATTTTATTGTACTTCATAAATTTTATCCAATCAAAATTAATACAATAAAAAAAAGTTAGAAAGTTACAGTAAAAAAATTAGGAAAGCATATATGATAAGAAAATATAACTAATTCAAATAAGCGAGTTTTACAGTAGTACGCAGGTATGTTATTTTAACTAATTTTATATATAAAAAAACTACAGTTAATATATGATAAGAAAATATAACTAATTCAATTAACTAACTTTTACATTACTACATAACGTGTTATTTCAAAAAATTATAGAATAAAAACATATTACAATAATATATGATAAGAAAATATAATTAATTCAAATCAATAAATTTTACAATAAAACATACTTATATTGTTTTAACAAATTTTATATAACAAAAAAATATTACAATTAATATATGATAAGAAAAGATAAGTAATAAATATCTAACTTTAACAGTAATAGATAATTATATCAATTTAACAAATTTTATATAATAAAAAATATTACAATAGTATATGTATAACTAATTCAAATAACTAATACATAAATCTATTATTTGAAAAAATATATAACAAAAAATATTACAATAATATATGACAAGAAAATATAATTAATTAAAATAGCTAACTTTTATATTAATACATACTTCTATAAAAAAAAATTTGGTATAACAAAAGAATATCATAATGTAGGATAAGAAAATATAAGTAATTCAAATATCTAACTTTAACAGTAATACATAATTATATGGTTTTAACAAATTTTATATAATAAAAATATGTATAACTCTAATTCAAATAACTAACTTTTGCACTAATACACACTCCTATTATTTTAAAAAAATTATATAATGAAAAAATTAAAATACTATATGATTAAGAAAATATAACTAACTTTTACAATAATATATAATTGAGATTTTGCATCTATAAAAAGATTTAATATGTCTTCAATAATTGTTAATTTTCTGAGCATCTCATCAAATTCGAGATTGACAGAAGGTAAGTGCAACGTGGCGTCATGGAGCAGTGGGTGGGTCCCACTTACATTTGAGAAAACATGCAGTTAATCTTCAAACAAAGTTGAAACCTGAATTTATTTTACTTATTTTTAAATTTTTTTAATTTTGGAGTAAATAAAAAAATTGGAATTTAATAATTTGATGTTGTGTTAAAAATTTTGGTCCAATAGATCCCAGAGTCCATCCCTCCCCCACGTCTCTCTTCCGCTTCAGATCACGAAAATCCTAAGCGTTTCGCTGGTGCGTTCTTCTCTCTTCGGATCCATTTTCTCACTCCTTTCGCTTCGATCTCACAATCATCATTCAGTTCTGCGTTTCTCGATCTCATTCTTCGCTCAAATCTTAGTATCGGTTTTTCATTTTTCTGTCACAAAGGATTTTTAGTTATCAAAGTATGGAAAACTAGTTCTCACTTCGATCACTTATCTACTAGAATAAAGCTACTGTACCTTCAATTTTGATTTTGAATATGACTGTCGTTTTTGTTGTTAGTTAACCTTTGTCTTGTTCTATTTTATTTTGTTTGTTCCTAGTTCAACCGCTTAGTTCAGTAGCGATTGGTTGTTCGGATCAATCCGTTTTTTCACTGCATTAATGGAGTGCAATTTGGATCCGAGTATTCTTATTTTCGCTCAATTTTTTATTAGATTGAACGTCTAAATTGATTTTGCTAAAAAAATAGGTTGTTCTTTTGTTAGTTATACGGGGAATTAAGTATGTTTGAACGGCTGAGTTAGTGAAAAAAATTCTTTACTCTGTTTTTGGTGGTAACTCGCTAATCTTTCAAGGACTAATTTAATGGTTTAATATTTATATTTTTTTAACTGTGATGGTTTTTGTGTTGACTTTGTATTGGATTGTGTTTTTGGTATTTGCTTTGTCTTAATTTACTGTTGAGAGGAAGGCTTTTGAAGTTTTCTGTTTATGCTTCTCACTTGTTTTTCTGATTTGGCATGAATTGACTTTTTGTACGTCTCTTCTTTTGTATGCTTGTTTGAAGTTCCAATATGGGCGTGGCTCAGAATGTTCACGATACGGAGGAGGGTACCTTGGAGATTGGAATGGGTATGTCGTATTGGTTTGCTTGTCTTGATTATTTTTCTACTGTGATTGGATACCCTGTGGGTGTGTACACCGGCTGTTGATAAATGAATAAAGGATTTTTAATGCCTGCCATTATGCATGAAAGGGAATTTGCAAGCAAGACTATTGTTCTACTGAGTTGATACACTTGATCAATCAACTTGTGGTATTCATTCCATTATTTTTCAGTTTCTCCCTAAACTATTTGTTTGCTGACTAATGTTGCAGAATACAGAACTGTATCTGGAGTTGCTGGACCATTGGTCATTCTTGACAAGGTTAAGGTAATGATGACATGCTTGCTGTGTTTTCTTATTGAATTTTCTGGTATTTTGATTTTCTCAATGTGAATGCCTTATTTCTGCTGTGACTAAAGTTTACTTCATACTGATAAACTACATCAGGGACCCAAATTTCAAGAGATTGTTAATATTCGTTTAGGAGATGGAACTACTCGGCGTGGACAAGTTCTAGAGGTTGATGGTGAAAAGGCTGTTGTTCAGGTTAGATCCTTTGGCATGCTCATAAACATCTTCTGTACCTGCTTCTTGTCTTTGAAACTGAGTTGATGATTATTGATGTGCTTGTTTTTACATGCAACCAAAACATTATAAGATTTCCCTGTCCTCCTAATCTATGTGAGCAGTTTTCTTGGTAAGAAATGCCTTCGCTGTTGTCTACTTTACTAATGTAAGAGCCAAAGTGTGAAAAGTGTATTCTAGGAGGAATTTAAAAAAATAAATATAGTGGTTAGGGGGTTGTGTGTGAGTGGCGGGAAAGGTTGTTGGGTTGGTTGGTCTATATAAAGATCAACAATGCTTGGGGAAGGGACTTGTGATTGTTGTTTTGTTGACAGGGCATCCCTGTGTGAAAGGAAAAGTGTTTCCTTTGAGTACTGAGTTGTATTTCAGTATTTTTTTTTTTTTTTCGTTTCTAAGAATGAATAAAAGATTTTTCGGTGTTTGGAGTTTTCTCTTGTTGAGTTTGATTTCATGGTTTTCATTGTTGGAAACCTAACAACTAATGTAGTTGCAGTAACTTTAGAAGGATAGCCCAGTGCAGGAATTTCCCACCAAGTGGGGGTGTTGCTGTATTGACTTGAATATATTTTGTCACTGCTTACTTTTGCCAATCTGCTAGTACCATTATCAATGTTTAATGTTTATTCACCATTTCTTAACTATTGAGCAGGTATTTGAAGGTACATCTGGGATTGACAATAAATTTACAACTGTGCAATTTACTGGAGAGGTAAAAACTCAGTTATTACTGTTCTCTATATGGAAAAGTACAAGTAAAATTATTTGTCCTAAGTTTATTGATTCCGATGATGAAATCATCTGCTCTTTTGGTGATTTGTCGCAGTAGTTAGTAGCATCGAAATGTCAATTCTGTAGGACTCATATTACTAGTAGAAAACACATAATTGAGCTGATATCGCTGTGTTTTAATGTGTTTTTTTTTTCTAATTTATTACGCTGAATACTTAAGACAAATCCCATTATAACTATCCCATGAGCTTGTTGAAGCTGCAGTTTTTCCTCCCCTGACAAAAGGATAATTGGGTTTGACCAATACCAATATAATTCACACTGTTGATCAGTTTACTTGATTAATTTTCTAATTTCAGATTATGCATTTACTTTTTGCCTTTTGAATTAATATTTATCATGGAAACTGGAGTCTTCTCTTTTATGATATAATATGGGCACATGTACATCTTATGAAACTTTATAATGTTGACTGCTGATTACTATTGTATTCCTTAAGTGATTAATTTCACATGATTTAGTCCGTCCTGGATTTCCTTATTATTTAGCCAAGAATATTGGTTGTTGAATTGAAGCTAAAATCTCTTCCTATCAACTTTTTCTTTGACTCTCTTTTGCATGTTTCTTTTGTTGTACTGGAATCAGTTTATTCCACATTTTGACTTTCTCCTTTTCTCTCTTTGTTGTTTATGTCCACAGGTGTTAAAAACTCCTGTCTCACTGGACATGCTTGGGCGCATATTTAATGGTTCTGGAAAACCAATTGATAACGGTCCACCAATTTTACCAGAGGCATACCTGGATATTTCTGGTATTTAACTTTCTTTGCACTGTTCTACCAATTTATGTTGACAGGTGATTTTTCCCTCCTTAATATCTTCCAAATAATTCAGGAAGTTCTATCAATCCTAGTGAGAGAACCTATCCCGAGGAGATGATACAGACAGGAATATCTACAATTGATGTCATGAATTCTATTGCTAGAGGTCAAAAGATCCCTTTATTCTCAGCAGCTGGTCTCCCCCATAATGAAATCGCTGCACAGATATGTCGTCAGGCTGGCTTAGTCAAGCGACTTGAGAAATCTGATAATCTGCTTGAGGTATAGCTGATTTCCTATGGTGTATTTTCTAAAATATGGTGTATAGATGATAATCTATGAACTCTGATGATTTCAAATGACTTATTAATCACTATCACTGTTTTGATTCTTCTGAACACCTGTAGTGAACTTATGAAAAGCTAACATGGTTAATTTGAAATTATCTCACTTGTTTTATTTCTTACAAATCTATTGCTTTTTATTGCCTACAGATTATTTTTGCATAATCATTTACTAACTCATTACTACTGGACTTTTTGTAAGATGAGTGATTTTTCTCACAAATATCATGCTATGCAGGGTGGAGAAGAGGACAATTTTGCTATTGTTTTTGCAGCTATGGGAGTTAACATGGAGACTGCACAGTTTTTCAAACGTGACTTTGAGGAGAATGGCTCAATGGAAAGAGTGACTCTTTTCCTTAATCTGGTAATCTTTGACATTAAAATCTGTATGAAAGTGTTCTTTTATTCCTCTTGAGCTGGTATTTCTTTTTTCGTTTTCCCAGTTTCCTTTTAGTTACTGTGCTGGAGTAGTTTACAAGTTAAACAATATATTAATCCTTATATTGTTTTGTAATACATGCTTGGAGCGCACTCAAAGTATAGTTTTTTGTTTAAAAAGTTCTTACATTTCAGTCATTTTATTTAATTTAAATCTAACATCTTGTTAGTAAATATATATCTAGTGTTTGTAGGTCTATGATCAGTGCAGAACTATTTTTTGGCATGTTAATCCGGACTTAAGTGCATATGTAAATTTAAGTGAAAAGAAAAGAAGTTAAAAATTTTAGGCTGTACAAGCTGGTGAAGTTATAAATTGAGTAAGGTGGTTTTTTCTTGTATGATCTTAAAAAAACGTTGTATTTGTGGAACACGGGGTGATAGATAGTATGATGCATTGAGAATTATTTCATGACTTGCATGAAGGAGCTAATCTCTAAAATGTCTGTTCTCTGCGAATGTGATTTAACGCAGGCAAACGATCCTACTATTGAGCGAATTATCACTCCTCGTATTGCTCTCACTACTGCTGAATATTTGGCTTATGAATGTGGCAAGCACGTTCTTGTGATACTCACAGATATGAGTTCTTATGCTGATGCTCTTCGTGAGGTAATAATGTACCTTCAACTGTAATTAGTTTGGAAAAAAAGAAACGAAAGGATAGGAGAATTGAAACCTTTATAGGCTTTAATGATAGGTAAAAAAAGGCATTCTTTTATGCCTTTGGCTTTTTCTTGGAGTATAAGAAATGACTGAAACAATATTTAAATATTTAAACATTTTCAAATAGTTTGCATGACACTTCATTCCATAGGTATCTGCTGCCCGAGAAGAAGTGCCGGGAAGACGTGGTTATCCTGGATACATGTATACAGATCTTGCAACAATTTATGAACGTGCAGGAAGAATTGAGGGGCGTAAAGGCTCTATTACTCAAATTCCGATTTTAACCATGCCCAACGATGGTAGTGAAATTTACAAGTTCATTGGCTGTTTTGCATAGTTCTTTCTTGATACTGAATGATCAAATTTTGAACTTCTTTACAGATATTACGCACCCAACTCCTGATCTAACAGGATATATCACTGAGGGGCAGATATATATCGACAGGCAGCTGTATAACAGACAGGTGGGTTATTTATGTTGAAGCTTTCAGATGTAATGAACATTGTAATTAAAGAGAGAATTGGGTGCAGAATGCATCCTAACATTCAATTTCTGGCTTGTTATTATTCATTGAAACCAAAACTAAACATCTTAATTTTTCTAACTGAGCAGATATACCCACCAATCAATGTCCTCCCATCACTATCTCGGTTGATGAAGGTAAAATCTTGTTTGTTTGATATCAAGGCGCTTTCAAGAGATAAACATTTTTTCTGTTTAATTATTGGTCACCTCTGCAGAGTGCTATTGGTGAGGGAATGACCAGAAGGGATCATGCTGATGTATCCAACCAGGTCCGATATTGCTTTATTCATAACATTGTTGTTTTTTCTGTTCACAAACCATCTCATTCGGTTTTTTTTTTTCAGCTCTATGCAAATTATGCTATTGGAAAGGATGTTCAGGCAATGAAAGCAGTGGTTGGAGAGGAAGCACTTTCATCAGAGGACCTGGTCTCTAATAATTTTCTATATTAAGTGCATTTCGTTTCATTACGTGAAGTTTCTGTTAAAATAGTATTAATGGAACTCTTTCTCCCTTTTATTAACAGCTGTATCTGGAATTCTTGGAGAAGTTTGAGAGAAAGTTTGTTACCCAGGGAGCTTATGACACCCGCAATATATTCCAGTCACTAGATCTTGCATGGACTTTACTCCGGATTTTCCCTCGTGAACTTCTTCATCGTATACCAGCCAAGACTCTTGACCAGTATTACAGCCGAGATGCTGGTAATTGATGATCAAGCAAGCAAGTTCATGTCCCTTGGTCTCCTGCTCAACCAGTGCCTAATGTCATCGACAATTTATTTGTTTCTTTGCTTTCTCCCACAAATCCACATTTCTTCTATGCAGCTAAATATAATAAAGGCTTGAGTCTGTTTGAGTGCCTCATATTTTGAGTTGGTCGGTTAGTCAGAAAAGTAGACCCTATAGATGTTATTGTTCCTGAGCCATTTTTTCTTTTGGTGGGGGAAGATGAGTTGTGTTAGTTTGGGATGGCTGCGCCCATTGCACTGTGGGATGTTCATGTTCCCTGGTGTTGGTATTTGTGGAGACTGCTTTCCCAATGTACGTTGCATGTTTCATAATTTTATTTATCATGTCATGTAATTTGATTGTTAAGGATATTATTCATAATCAGGACAGTTGTCTTTTGGACACTTCCTGGATGTATTTATCTGCTTTAGTTTATCAATAATTCAAACAAGCATTTATAGTCTGAGAAATCTGGCAATATTTCTGCATCTGTCTCTATCATTTTGTAGGCCCATTATTCCATCGTGCTGCCAAATCCAGTTATTGGACCGTCTTGCTAAGGTAAGAGTCATTGATGCTATGATGATTCTTATCTGGTTGTCTATTTGAAATGATACACATGTCAGCTTATTCTCTGCTTTTTGGCCGACTCAAATCGTGCTGTTGATGTCGCCATTTATTGGGTGATTGAATTTCTTCCCTACTTTTGCTCTTGTTGATTTCAACTTCCAATTAAATCCTAACAACTCGTAATAAAGAAGAATAAAGATGTATTCTTCGCTCACTTTTAATTATTCGTGTTTAATTTAATTAGGAATATAAGATTAGATTTGTGTTTTAAAGTATTCTTGGTTTGATGTGATTCGGTTGTACTGTATGAAATTTGATTTGATTTTAATTTAATTTGACTTTGGAATGAAAACATTTCGTGTTATACAACAATAAATTAAGTAGAATTAAAAACTTCGGCACCTGACAGCTGTTGTATTGTTAGGTGTAGAAAATGGAAAAAGGAAATTAAATTTATAAATTGTATTTGAAAGTATTTACATATTTCCTTGAGTCTTTTAAAGAGTCTAATCGGAGTTTAATCAATTAGGTTTCGTGTCTGGTTGTGTTTCAACTATTTCTAAAGAACCAGAAATTGGGAATTGTCACAAGTCACTATTTTTTTTTTTTCTGTTAGTGACGCCATGCAATTGCTATATACGTATAACGTTTTTGAACGAATTTCTGAGTACGTTTGATTTTCATAGTTATTTAGCATTGTTCACGAAAAGTTGTATTGAAGATCGCCAGAAATTATGTCAAGTTATTTTTTTATCTTTGATTTTTTTTTAGAGCTGTCATGTTATTTCTATAAACATATATCGCTCTTGAAGGATTTGTGTGTTTGTATCAGTTTAACTCTCGTAGTTACTTGACACTATCCGCGAAAACTTGTATGTAGAAAAATATTGACGACATGTTTTTTAATATTTAAAAGTCTTTTTGAGTTTTTGTAAATAACTTGTTTGATAAGAACATTTATTAAATTTGTTTTATAAATATGCCTTCTTTCAGTTGGTTTAAAATTCTGAAATGATTTCTTTTTTACTTTCGATTTTCTATTGAGTGTTCTTTTTTCTATATCATCTCATCTTACCACAACCACATTCTTCATAAAATAATTTTTTATCTTTTATAAACATTTTGAAAAAATTAAAAAAAAAAATCAAACACGCACCCTTATTATCAACAAAGTTGTCTTGGGTGAAATTATTGAAGGAGGCAAAAAGAGCCTATTATTTTACATTCATAAAAACTAAAGCCAGGGTCATATGGAATTTTTTGTAGTCTTAGTTTTTTTAGTCTCAAGGTTTTTTTTTTTTCAAAATAAAAACTAGATTCCATATAATTTTTTGTAGTTTTAGTTTTTTTAGTTAAAATATTTTATGTTAATTTCATGATTTTCCTTCATTTTGTTTTCTTGAAAAATTTGAGGTTTTCACATGAAATCGTGATGAATGTTATGGAGTGACAGGGTTAGGAAAATTTTCATTAGACAAGTTTGGTTTGATTGTGAACTATAATATTCCTATCCAAAAAGATCATACTCAAATTCAACTTCTAGACTGAGACAGGTCTAATTCACTTATATATATATTTTAGATTATTTAACATGGTCTCGTGACTGAACAAAAAATAATCAAAATTACTTCATATTTTAAATTTAAATCTTAATCCTTGTGATTTTATTTATTGGTATCAAGTTTAGTCGGTGATGGGAGATTGCAAGTTATTACTTATAACTGGTTAAACAGAGCATTTCAAATTTATTTAGACTTCTACAATATGACCAAGTCTTCGTTAAGCCTATATGAAGCTAAAAAGATCAAAATTTAATTTGTGATCAAATTTTAAAGGCCCAAGTTGTAGAGTTAAGCTAAAAAGCTCAAAATTAATTTGAGTTTCTAAAACGAGTCTAAACTTAGTTTTTACGAGATAGGTTTAATTCAAGATGAGAGATCCAAAGTTAACTTACGATTAAATTTTAATGTTCAAGCTCAATATTTGTTTCAGTAGGTTAAGTTAGACACGTGTCAAACTTGATGCAGGTAAATATTTGTTTCAGTAGATTATTAACACTGTATTTGTTTAGGATGAATTAGGAAAAGGGACTTGAGAAAGATACAAAATACTCTTTACTTTATTTGGAGAATAATTGATGAGAAAACTTGTACAAATAAAGTTGATAAAATTCATTTCCTCTCATTTTAGCCATGATTTCACATAGAAATTGTATACGAGGTATTACATAAAAATTAAATAATTTTATAATATACCTTTTATAAAATAAAAATAGTTTTGTTAAACAAATAGAGAGAAGATAATTTTTTTTATTGATATGAAAAATATTTATATAATGTATTTATTTATTTATTTTCTATTTCTATTTCATTCATCTAAATAAGTGGATAACAAATTTTAACTGTTCCATTTTGTTATCAATCTAAATTAAATAGGTTTTTACTTTATTTTTTCTAATTTTTCTCACTGTTTCATTCTCAATTCAAACAAAACAAAGCACATGAAAGAAGCAGAGAAAATGGGCTGAAATTATAAGAGGTTCAATCTAAATTTAGGAACCCAATTTTTTTTAATAAGTTAGGTATGATGATTTAAATAATTTCATTTTCTCACCTAAACTTTTTGTTTTTTCAAAATTGAGTTATGTTACCATCAATAAGTTGCAAATTGAATAAGCTAGGGTTAGGGTTAGGGTTTTGAGGCATCGATCATTGCGGGAGAAGAGTTTTGGGGAAAAATGGAGGCGGAGATTGATCACTATGCGGTGCTAGGGTTACCGTCGGGCGAAGAAGGTGCCAAGCTAACGGACAAAGAAATCAACAAGGCCTACAGATGGAAGGCTCTGGAACTGCACCCCGACAAGAGGCCCGACGACCCCAACGCCGCCGCTAACTTCCAACAGCTCCGCACATCCTACGACATTCTCCGGGATGACAAGGCCCGTAAGTTGTTCGACGACCTATTGCGAGTCAAGCGCGAGCGCGAGCTCCGCCACTCTCAGCGCGACGGAAAGCGCCGTAAGATGGTTTCCGATCTCGAGCGCCGGGAGCGCGACGCCAACGCCCCCGACCCCGCCGCCAAGGAGCGCGAAGAGGAGGCCAGGATCGCGCGCCAGCTCAAGGAGGAGGTGGCGAGAATTCGTGCCATGCACGCGATGAAGAAGGCGCCACCACCTCCGCCGGAAACGGAGAAGGAGAGTGGCCGTGGCGGTGAAGGTGGTGGAGGCGGATTGGATCAAGAGAAGGTTCTGAAGGTTTCGTGGGAGAAGATGGGTGAGGATTATTCGGCTGATAAGTTAAGGGAATTGTTTTCAGAGTTTGGTGAGGTGGAAGATGTTGTCATCAAAGGGAGTAAGAAGAAGGGTTCTGCACTCGTTGTTATGGCCACTAAAGAAGGAAGTGTAAGTTTCTCTCTTACAATCTTTGTGTATTTCGGAGCAAGGTTTTAAAAAAATGGTTTCTGACTGCAATTTCTGCAATTGTAGCTGCACTTGTCTGTGGTTTCTCACGCCATAATTGTGACTGCATTGTTATAACCTTGTTTTTGAGAAAGAAAAACTTTTGGAGAAATTGTTGAAAATAGACTTTATTCTAGGTTTGCTGATTTGTAATTGTGTATTTATCCAGGTTGCTGCGACGGGAAGTGTGATTGGTCATCTTGCTAATCCGTTACTGGTTTTACCTCTTAAACCGGCAACTGTGGCAAATTCTTCCAGTGTCCCGAAGTCTGCTGAAACTCCCAGAGTGAGTAATCTGGTTGGTGCTGGGTATCAGGCTTTTGAGGATTCTGTTCTGAAGAAGCTGCAAAAGGTTTGCCATTTGCTTGTACCATTTTCACAGTTTAATTTGTTTCAAGCTGCGTTGTTCTTTATGTTGAGTTAATGGGTTATCTTGTTAGAATTAAGTTACTGTATTTTTCGAGCACTTTTTCTGGTGGAATTTTGATTTAAATTAGTTGATTTCTCTTTGATTTAGGTTTATATACTGTTATTTTAATTGCTTGAACTTAGTTGTCTGATGTGTGAGTTTGATTTTGGCATCATTAGCCCACGGTTGTATTTCAGTTTTTTGTCATAGAATTTTTGTCTTTTCTGTTAGTTGTATAGTGAAATGGCTAGCAGAGTATCATGTGTGAGATGCTGTGATTTTCCAGTAGTTTTTATCTAAGTTCAATATAATTTGAATGAACGGTCCTCATATTCACAATCACGACCCCATCTACTGTGGCAGCCGATATGGGTATTATGGTTTGGCAGGCGTCTTGTATCCCCTTATCGTCTATAGCGAGTGTCAGGCCTACTGAACTTTTGTGTTAACAATATGTCAACTTATATGCATTTTATTTCTTTTTCATACACACACATATATAGGAGTGTAGATGAGCCGAGTCGAGATATTGATGCTTGGGCTTGACTTGGGGAAAAAATCAGATGCTTAAGCTTTGCTCTGTTATTTAAACGAGCCTGATCAAAAGCTTCGGCATGGCTTGATTTAAAAAGGGAAAGCCTAAACTCAGATTATTTAGCTCATTCATAAATTAATTATTTTTGCTTTTATGAAAAATTTTCTGTAATTGTTTTTTAACTTGACCAACAGAAGAATGTGCTTAACATGTGATATGTGAAATTAAAAAAAATTAGATTGTTACAGTTTCAGTATTTAGTAAATGAAAAAAAAAATTAACTTGTTGACTATTACAAAAAAGAAACTTCAAAATGAATCAACATTTTCAACAAAGTTTAATCTACATATTTCCATAACCCATGTTCACACACATATATCATACAAATGAACTATTAGCTTTAATGTTGAGATTTTAAATATTAGGCTTGACTCATTTCAATAATTGAGCATAATCTCAAGTTTGATTTTGTTTATTTAGCTAAACAAATAAAGTTAACGGGTAATTAATGGGTTTAGTCCAAATAGTTTGACTCATTTACACCGCTACGCACGTTAATGTATATTTCAACTGCTCTGTGACTTCTGCTATTTGCTCTCCACCATATGATGTAGTGAATTCTTGGCATTCTGCAATCTACAATTAATAACATTGTACACGCTGAACATTATCCTAGATATGGAGTATGTATGCTTGATTTTAATTGAATTCAGTGGTGATTATTGATCTACTAATGACTTCCTTGTGGCACAAAGTAACTACTGCAGAAATGGATGTGGTGTTTTCAATTCTATAGCATGAAGCTGATGTTAGTCTAAATCTGAAACACTAGTATTTGTGATGTTTGGATGTAGTTACTCATGGATAAATGAATCTCTAGTGTTTCTAATTTAATTTTCTTAGCTGTTGGCAGTCTAGTTCAATGAAGTTCTATTAATCCTAAAAAGGTCTTAATTATTGGACTCTGATAAATGAAGGAGAATAACAGTTTAATAAGAGTAATTCACTAAGGTTGAGAATCTGTCAAGGACCAGTTCTGAATGTGTTTCCTTTAATTTTGATGAATAAACTTCTATTCTCGGTATAATGTGTTCATGTGCATCCTAATACTGTTTATGACTCCTGTCACTGATATCCTACCTGTTTTCTTGACTTCTCTGTGCAGGCTGCAGAAAAGCAAAAATGATGCTGTCAGAATGATAAACATAAGATTCAATTATTTGGCACGGTCATCCCCAATTCTATGTTTAGGTACTGAAATTACCGTTGTAATGATTCATCATTAGTGATCTGTCAACTGAACTTTCTGTATCCAGGTATACTAATTGAGGAATAGCATACTAGAGATGAATGTCCACTGTAGAAATTTTAAGTCATCAACTAGTTGGTCTTGGCCAGCGTGCTCAATGAAAGAATATTTTATAGTACAAACTTTATGATTACTGTGACTGGTTCATGGTGCAGAAGTTTACTAAACAATTTGAAATTTTAATCACTGTACATTCCCTGGCCCAAGGCTGAAGTTTTATGTGATCTTATCTGTGTTTCTTGTTGTTTTAAATGGTTGAAACTTAATAAGAACTGAATTAAGATGCTTTTTTGCTACACTACAGGCATGGTTTTTTGCTCCTATGCTTAGAAACACTCGTGCGTTGTACTCAATAAAATTGTCACTTGATAATTCGATTGTACTAGGGAGGGTGTCGCAGGTTTGACTATGAATGTATATGTTAGCACTAACTGATCTGTAGCTGATTTGTTCTACTTGATTGATTCTCAGGAGTCTGCAAACGTCTGGTGATATAATTCAAGAGAATTTTCCTTTGTTGAAAACCTTAAGCCGGAAATTGAATCAGTTATATGGTTTTAATGTCATCTGGGGTCTATGCCACATGCTGTTGGGTTACGAACAGAGAAAACCAACACTGCTTGCAAGCTGATGGAAAGTCAGAAACCATTGATTCCCAGGATTGCTTATAATTTCACTCTCGGACAAATCCCGTTTGCTTTCTTATCAGTGTGCAATTCATTCTGCTGTCTGTATGCAGCACTTAAATGGGAATGGAACTCGGATTAAACCCAGATTTTAAGAACACTTTGAGAGAAGCTCTCGCTCAACGTGCTGGACTAAGCGCTGTATAGTGTACATGTGATAGTAATTAGACTTGGCATTGGAATAGAATAATACTTAGGACGATGCTTCACTTATCCCTCCATGTGTGCTGCAATAATAAATAGTTGTATAAAAAGGGTAGAGCTTTAGAACGTGCGGTCAAGTACCGAGGCTTTCTGAAAGTACCTTCTTTACTAGTGATTGTCACACCACTGTACACCATTATTGTTTTTTCTGCTTTTCATTTCAAATAATCCATTAATTGAAGTATGCAAGACAAACCTGAGAGGTGTAACACCAAATCAGTACCTTTGAAAGTAAAGCAAAAGTGAACATAACGGAGAGAATTACTCTTGAGTCAGTCAAAGACTAAAAATGTTCTTGTTTTACATAGAAAGGTGCACAGCTAGCTCCACGCTTTGATAATAGCCCGTAACCAGTGACAGTACAGCTATGCTTCTTTAGGTAGATGACTTCGAACCAATGCAAGGGGAATTGGTATTTTCTTACTCATGATTTAATTATTAATCTGATTTCCAAAAACAGACTGCATGGTAAAAGTGGGTTAAACAGTTGCTTTCTTAGACTTAATAATGGTTAATGAAAACTAATTTAGTTTGAAACTGTAGATAATTCTCTCACTTTCTATATTGAATGATTTTCACATTCGATGTTGGCTGAGAGCAATAAAAGTAATTAGATTCCGATATCTACGGGCAAAAAGGACCACAAATCTCTTATATTTTATGATGCTAAAATATTGGTGGCAGAGGCTTTGAGCATCATGTGGATGTGATCAGGGATAATGCTTCATTCCTTCTACATCTGGACAAAATGTTAATATTGACATATCCAAACTTTATTTCTTTTTCTTGAAAATGCGGATCAGATTTAGCTTTCTAACTAAAACTAATGCATTGCGTTTTCAGATAACTTATAATATTGGTTCCTGCCTCAAAAGTAAACAGCCATTTTTTTATTTGACAAAAAAAGAGAGAGTAAACAAGCAATCTTATGCTTAGCTCATTGATAAACCACGAGTTAGTTTGCATGTTTACAAATAGTTGGTTCAGGTAAAGTACTTACTTTTGTGGATGTAGATGAACTTTTATGCAATGAGATGTTAAACACTTACTGACTCTTTTTAATGTAAAAAACAAAGGTAAAAAGTGAAGCTACGTATTTAAACACACTAAACAAGTTAGGAGTTAAAAAAATTGGTAGGTTAAAGACTATATTCTCTATCTTTTATAAGAAGAATATCTCTAGCCCAATCACGTATTCTCGACATCTATAATATCATAACATTTCAACTTCTAAATATGTTATACGTCGTTAGAGTCATTTCTTTTAAACTCAATGGAGGTAAAGGTGTTCCTATGTGAACTTTGAAAATGTACATGGAGGATTTGTTTTATACATTTTGTGTGTTATTGTTAGGATATTACGGAATACCAAAAAAAAAATCTAAATTAAATATATAAAAGATTATTAGTCATATTTTGAAATATAGAAATATTATCACATAAATTTATATTCTCATCAAAAAGCATCATCATCTTTCTCAACTAGGAATAATATTCTTATTGTCTTAAAAGCCTCTATTAGATATTTGATTTTAAATTAAGAAATATAAGTTTGAGATAGAAAACTATATTAGTCATTAGTCTTATGATATTTTACAGAAAGTTTTATTTAAGAGTATTGATGAGGAAAATATTAGAGATATCAAACAAAATAAGACAAGAATCACATTCACACAAAAAAATAACACCACATTCAACCTTAAACCTTAAGACATTAGGTTTATGGATCTTTTTTCTATGTGTTGCTCAACTTTCTCGTTTATACTCAACGTGGGACTTAGACTCATACTTAGATAATTAATATTGGGATTACTCATAACTACTATAGACTTCTATTTTCTTTATTCTTCCCTTTCCATTAAAGTTTAGTTTGTGTCTTTTTACAAAAAAGAAAGACTTCTCTTAACGTGAGTTCTGTAAATATTGTTTATAGCTGATATAAGAATAAGATAAAAAAACTTATTATTAAGATGAATGATCCTATTACCATACATGTCAATATATTATATATCAACATAATAAGTATGATATATTTAACCTGATAATCATATGTATCTTTGTAGACAAAACAATAATTAAAGTTTACCGTTACGTGTTCCAAATGTTATTTTTCTCATCATATTTGTGAGATATATTATAAAGTTATTAAAATATGATGTTCATCAATATTAATCATATTCATGTAAAATATAATATAGTAATCAAACAAACATTTTCATTCATGTGAAACATGCTAAATTTAACTTTTGAATATTTTATTCTTTGCAAAATTTATACTGTATACGTTTTGTGGGACAAATTATAAGTTTTTTTTTTCTTTATGCCATAACATGTTATCATTGGTTATAAGTGTGTATAAACGTTACAAAATATAATATTTTTGTATTTTAAGATAATCTTTTTTGTATATTGATTATAATTTTAACCTGTGTAAAATTCTTATTTTTACAATAATTATAATTATAATTGTGATTGCTGTAAAAGATATTTTAAACCATTTCAAATTACAATGACTTTTAATCTCTAATTCACTAAGTTTGCATATCCTCCAACTTCACATTCTTATTCTTTTGTGTTGTTATTGCTAGTATGGTTGCAAGTAAAAATCTCCCTGACATTTTGTTTTCTTTTTCTCTAATCTCTCAAAATATATGTCTTTTTATTTTTGAATTAGAATGGTTAGAAATTAAACAAAAAAGATGAAAAAATAATGTGAAGTAATGTTGCTAAATGAGTGAAAATATGAGTGAAAATGTTTACCAGAGATGTAATTGATTTGATAATAAAAAGGTTTAAAATTATTTAATACAATCAATTATAAAAATACCTTTAAATTTATTTTAATAAAAGTGAGTATGATAAAAATCACAATGTTGAGTATTCTTCTTGTGTCTTTGACTATTTTAAAATGTAAAGGGGAATTGAGGTGTAATTTTAAAACACAGTTGTTTATAATAAATTATAAAGATAATTAATTATGTATAAATGCACACTGATTATAAGTCAATATTTTACTCCTTTTAAGTAAATCAGGACAAAAACAATTTTATGTATGTATATATAATAATAAAAACAATTTCTCACATACATAAATTTTTAACAATATTTATCATAGACATAAACCTTTGATAATATTCATGATGAACATAAATCTTTAATAAATCTTTAATAGTATCATTGATGAACATAAACATTTCACATTATTTTAAACTTTCAACAATATTATTATATTATTTTAGAGATGAACATAGATATTCATGATGAACTTAAACCTTTAATAATATTTATGATAGACATAAACCTTTGAAAATATTTATGATAGACATAAATCTTTAACACTAGATTTTGTACTAATAACATAAACAAACTTGTAAACACAATCCTGTTACCTAATTATCCACCATTTTCAGTATGTTTAAAAGGAGTAAACTCCACCTCCTCTTCGTCTCTCTTTCCATAATCCTATTGAATTAATTGGAACAAATTTGAACATATCACATTTTTTTATATATAAAAAATATATAATGCATTCAAATATAATATTATTAGTCTCACCTTAATGATGGTTTTGTTTTTCTTCCTAAATTTTCTATATGTGTTTATTTAGTAGAAAATAAATTACTTTTTAAGTGCATATGTTTTTTTTTTCAAATTAAAGAAAAAAGACAATCCTTTCTTATTTTTGAAATATGTTTATGAAAATATGTTTAAAATCAATAAGTGATTATTTTATTATCTTTTCATACATAGATAGTGATGGGAAAAATAAATTGATTTTACATTAAAAAATTATTCTTTGATAACTGTTCAAATGATAATACCATTTGACAATTTTGACCTAATAACCCTTGTTTATGTGGTAAAAAGTAAAATTGTATTATCATACTGTGTTTCAAATCAATCTTGAAAGAAAAGGATGACCTTTAAAGAGGTGGAGAAAAAATGATTGAGTAAAGTAGATGAGGGATTAGAGTAAAACTCATCGTCATTGGAATAAACGAAAAAAAACTGGAATCAGAGCATTATTGTCAGAGGAAGAAGATCTCAGAATAAAGACAAGAATTTGAAATCGTAAAAGGAGAATTAATGAGATTATCTATGAGATAAGGTTTAGGGTTTCTTATCTTGAAAAAACAGAGTGAGATTGTATTACGGGATTGGGAGAGAAGAAAAAAACTTGCACATGAAAGACAGACATACCTTCACTGCAAATGACAACAAACCAATAGAAAAGATGAGCGACAGAAAAATTGACATACCCTCACTGCAAATGGCAACGAACCAATAAAAAAGATGAACGACAGAAAGATTATCACTGCAAACGATAAGGTGAATGTAAAAATTATTCAAAAATCACCACAGATATTAACAATTCAAACTTTCTTTAAAACTTATTTTAATTTTTAATTTTTTTTAACCGCATTTTTATTAAATAATATTATTCTCCCTAATTCATAATCATGTCAAGTTTTCAAGTGATTTACACACCTTGTGAAAATATCAAAGTATCAAAACTCTTTTATATTTTCACATACACAAGGAGACATAGGATAAGTAATAAAACTTTAAATCATTGGTAACACATTATGATCATCCATAACTCTATGTTTAAGGTCACAAAACGTCATTAAGGTGAATTATATTTGAATTCATTGCTTTCCCAAACACAGCAAGCCCAAATTGAAGTATGGGTTAAAAATGTAGCATTGGGAACCTTCACTAACATTTATGATAATATTTATATACATTCACCAAACAATGAGTAAAATAATAATAGGTTGGTCCCAGAAATTTTCTGTGTTACCATAAGTGGTGGATCAAAGTGAAAAAAATGATGATGATGACAAGCTGAACATGATTTTTCAATTGTTATTTACCAAACCTTGATTTTAATTTTAATTTCAATTTTCGTAATTTTAATTTCAATTTTAGTGCTATGGCCCAACGAAGTGAAGGCCTAACCTAAAGGAAAACGGAACGCTAGCGGGTGAACAGTGTTCTTTGTTGGATAATTGAGGTTGTGAACAGTGAAGAGTGAGAGAGGGTTGTTTTTTCGCTGGCAGAACAAAAAGTTATTTGTATTGTTTTGCGTTGCGTTTCATTTAAAAGCGGTGTCGTTCTCTCTCCCTCTTTTCTATATCTGTTGCGCCCACAAATATTCCAAAAACCCCTCTCTCTCTCTGATTGAACTCAATTCGGGGGCGGATTCCGGTGGCGATGGCGGCGGCGGCGACTCCATCGTGGCAGCCTCAGGAGCAAGGCTTCAAGGAGATCTGCGGCCTCCTCGAGCAGCAGATTTCGCATTCTTCGTCCGCCGATAAGGCTCAGATTTGGCAACACCTTCAGCGCTACTCGCACCTTCCGGACTTCAACAATTACCTCGCCTTCATCTTCTCCCGTGCCGAGGTATTCCTTCGCCAATCTCCGCTTCACTTTTCTACTACTGTACTGTTCTCTCTGCGCCGTCGAAACGCGACGTTTCATGTGTGCTTTGCGTGCATCTATGTGCAAGAGCGAGGATCGCCATGCGTTGTTTTGGTTTGATTGAGTCTGCGTGATGCGGAGCTCTTGTCGTAGTCTATTTGTGCTTGATTTGATTGTTCTGAGTGAAATATACTGCACTTGATGAAGGTGATGCTCCGGCGAGTTTTATTCTCTATTTTTTAGTTTTTTGTCTGTTACTGTGTTACTGTAACTTTGTTAATCTGCACTGATCATCGGTTAACGATACGACACTAGTCAACTCTCTTGTTTTGTTTTTAGTGTCTCTTAACTTGTTTTAAGATATGTTGTAGTGTGTTTGGTTTTTGTCAAGTTTTCTGGGAAATCGCATCAATTTTCACTTTAACAGCGAGGCAACTTTGTATAGTTTGACTTTTCCATGTTTGTTGCGTGCGTTATGCGTTGTCAATGTGAAACAAAGAACTATCAGTATGTCTGGAATCACATAAAAAAAGGTTAGGGTGTCAGATGTTTTGGAATTGTTCAAGTGGTTCTTGGAAATATGTTTTTGGTAAGACTTTATTTGTTTATTTATTTATAAAACTACGAATGGTGTGGCAGTTGTGGTTCAAGTAATGTTACATTGATATTAATGGCAGTGTGGTGATTTTCAATTGACCAGGGAAAATCAGTGGAAGTTCGGCAGGCTGCAGGGTTATACCTGAAGAATAACCTCAGAAATGCTTATAAATCTATGCAGCCTGCCTACCAACAGTATGTGAAGTCGGAGTTGCTGCCTTGTCTTGCTGCAGCGGATAAGAACATAAGGTCTACAACAGGAACCATTATTAGTGTTGTTGTTGAAATAGGAGGAGTTGCTGGGTGGCCTGAATTGTTGCAAGCCCTTGTAAATTGCTTGGACAGCAACGACCTAAATCACATGGAAGGTGCAATGGATGCATTATCCAAGGTTGGTTTTCCATTTTAGATTCAATATAATATTCTTAAATTATAATTCTGGCTAAAACAGAATCTTCACAGAAAATGCAAATACTTTCATTATATGAATTGTTGCTACTGAGATCCCTGTAGAGAAAGAGGCAAGTTTATTATTATTTTATAAACAAGAATTTTTATTATAATGTGAGAATAGAAACAGAGGTAAGGAGGATTCCTGGGAATATTACTTGGAGAGATGTGGGATTTGAGTGTATAAGGATTAGGTGGTAGAATGTGGTAGGTAGATTGTCCATATAGATGGGGATTTGAGTTTACTAATCACACTATGGCATAAAATGTGATGAGATGACACCTCTTAATGATTTTGCTAAGTTGAAGATAGTGTTGCACAATGCTATTGGTCACATCAATTTCAATCTGATAGAGGTAGGGGACTTAAGTTGCACCAGTTTTGGGAATTACAATGCAATTAAAAACTAAGGGGATGAAAGTTGAACTTTACTAAAATTAATGAAATCAAAGTGTAAGTGAGCCAATAAAAGAAAAGTGTCTTATATGTATATTTTTCTCAATCTCCTTCTGCTAATCATCTCCCTTCCTTCTTCTCTTGATGACAAATGAAAAAAATGAGATGAAGGATTAATGTGAAAAGAATGGAACAATCTTATTCTTTGTTGAATTTTTCATGCAAATAAAGTTCTTGATTTTTTGATCTCTGATTCGGTTATATAATTGAAAAATTAAAGTCGTAAGGATGGAGAATTTGTATGTACTATTATTTTAACAGGCTAGAGAAATTGCAGTCTTGGCAATTGATTCTTAATATTTCATGGCATTTGTTTCTGTAGTACCTTTTTAACATTTCATTTTTTGACTGTGCATGAAGATTTGTGAAGATATTCCTCAATATCTTGACTCCGATGTACCGGGTTTAGCAGAACGCCCTATTAACATATTTCTTCCTAGATTATTTCGGGTAACCTCAGTATTCCTTTTTATAATTGTTTTCTTTCACTTCTTATTATTGTATCCTCCAGCTATTTATTCCTATTTTTTGTTTTTGTTTCAGTTTTTCCAATCACCTCATGCTTCATTGAGAAAGCTATCACTAGGTTCTGTAAATCAATACATTATGTTAATGCCTTCTGTAAGTGTATATTGTCTCAGTTCTCTGGTTATTAAAGAACCACTGAAGTTTGGAATTAGTAGTAATAGTCTTAATTGTTTTGTAAAGGCTCTATATGTATCCATGGATCAATATCTTCAAGGTCTGTTTATTCTCTCAAATGATCCTTCTGCTGAAGTTCGAAAGTTGGTGAGTTCTTAATGCTTTATGTGCACGTAGATGTAACTCGAATAAAGTGTTTTTCATTATAGCTTCGTTAATGAATTACTCAATGATCCTTTAACAAATCCAGCTGTTGGTTTGAATTGCTAGTAGTTGAAGGCTTCAGTCCTCTGACCCTGCCTTCTGCTTAATGCGTATTCTATCTTTTTATATACGAATTATTTTGATGACCTCTACAAGTCAAGGCTAGATCGTGTTTGTGTTTTTTTGTAATTTCTGATAGTTTTTGCAATGAATTTGATTACTGTTTTTTTGCTGAAATTTAGTTATTACTATTTTATTAATGTTGGAATCAATTGAAACCATCCTAGTTGCTATTCGTGACCAGGTTTGTGCGGCATTTGTTCAGCTAATTGAAGTTCGTCCATCTTTCTTGGAGGTGAGCTTCTTGTTCTGGTTCGTTGGAGTTTTTCAAGTTAATTTAATGTTCTTATATGGTCAGGATTTTTCACATTGCGGTGGTTTATTTGTTTTATTCATTCTATCACTATATCCAGTTGTTTACTTGTTTGAGCAAGTAGAATTCATCTAGAAATTGTAAAAATCAGAACATATTGCATTGTTTTATATACTTATCTTGAGTTTATTATATGCATTTTTAATTTTCCAACTAGTCAAATTAGCAAGCACCAAGTGTATTACCTATTTACTTTCTTTAAATTTAATGTTATTTCTATCTGCTCTCTCTTTTCTAATGCAATTATTAATTCACTGCAGCCACATTTAAGGAATGTGATTGAATACATGTTACAAGTGAACAAGGACACAGATGAAGAAGTCGCCCTCGAAGCCTGTGAATTTTGGTACTATATATGTTTGGCATGTTATTTTCTTAATGGTACAACTGGTAGCTGGAGTTCATGTAGTTTCTAGGTGTTGTTATGAATCACAACCAAAACAATAAACTTATTTATGTGTATTTTGTTTTATTGTGTTATTTGCTTTTTTGTTAGTGGGTGGAGGGGTTTCAGGTGGTTGTAATGTATTCTAATTTGAGTCATGCAAGTTCAAGTCATGTTGTCTAGCAATGTATGTTTTCTGTCGTTTGATACTAGATGGTATATGCAGAATCAATTTATTGTTTCTAAAATCAGCATGCCGGTCTGCAAATAAGAGTTTGATGAATCTATTATGTACTGGTCAAGCTTATTTAAAATTTCAAATTGTACTAAAACTTTATCTTTGTTAAATCCTGGGAGCTGTGCTATTTTGCATCTTTTATTTTCTAATAATTTCTGTTGCAGGTCTGCTTATTGTGATGCTCAACTGCCACCTGAAAACCTAAGAGAATTCTTGCCTCGTCTTATTCCAGTAAATCAAATGATACACATTCTCTTTTATAATTGTTACCTATGTAATATGGGAATTTGAAGTTCATTTGTTGCATACATGTAGGTATTGTTGTCAAACATGGCTTATGCAGATGATGACGAATCACTTATCGAGGCTGAGGTTTTCTTTTGGATTGATTAGTGTTTACAGGTGGATTGCAACTAATTCTTGTTTGTGACTTCATTTGTTTGAATGTTTTTTTTTTCCAGGAAGATGGATCTCAACCTGATCGAGATCAGGTCTGGTTGCTTATTAATTGACTTACTGGGTTTTCTTTAGTTTGAGACCATCACGTTTCTAATTTTATTTGTTTTTCACCATAGGATCTTAAACCTAGATTTCATGCATCAAGATTTCATGGATCAGATGAAGTAGAAGATGACGTATGTTGTACTTGCTCTATTGTTTTCTTATTCTTATTATTTTATTAATCTTATTTCCCTTATTTAATAGGGTTTATGTAGCTTTTGAAACATGAGGTGTTAAAAATTGCTTTGCAATTTTAAGTCACAATTTTAATTTTTTATATTTACAGGACGATGATGTTGTCAACACATGGAATTTACGGAAATGCAGTGCAGCTGCTCTTGATATTCTTTCAAATGTGTTTGGAGATGAGATTCTTCCAACACTTATGCCTATTGTTGAGGTGATTTACATTTCTTGTGATAATTTTCTATACTATAGTATCTAAGAATGAGTAACAGTCAAACTAGTGTTCTATTAATTAAAGGCAGACCAGGCATAATGAAAGTGGGTGAAACATAGGTGTATATATGTAAGACATAAACTATTTTAAGTTTCTAATTTCTCCACAAGCCTTATTTTTCTTTTTGGTGTGAATATAGTAAAGCTTATGAGAACTTGTGCAGGCTAAGTTGTCTGCTGGTGGGGATGATGCTTGGAAAGATCGGGAAGCTGCTGTCTTAGCCCTTGGTGCCATAGGTGAAGGTTGCATCAATGGTCTTTATCCTCATCTGTTGGAGGTATTTTCTTTTTTTTTTTTTGGGCTCTGATTACTCAATCCAAAAGAAATGGCTTTATTTCAGGAAAAATTGTTCAGCTTGTTTTAAAAATTTGATTGCTGTATGCTTGAATGATTTTATAACTCAAAGTATGCATGTGTGTGTGTTTGAATATCTCATTATTATCGATGTTGTGTTTTAAAGTTATTCAGAGTATCCAATAATATCTAATCGTATCCTTAAATTTTTATCAGTTATGGTTAGTTTCTCTATTTTCTTAGTTTCCACATTTCCTAATATCTCATAATTTGTTTCTTTATTATTGTTAGGATCAACATTAGTATAAATAATAGTTAGCACCCTATGTTTTACATACATCTTATTGTAATACACCACAGAACACAATAAAATGTTATTCAAATTATCTTTTTTTTCTATTCCCTCCCTTCATACCTAAAACCCCGGCGGTTTGTGCATTTTTGTGTATTGCTTCCCTAGCTACACAATATCTTGATCCTTTTATTGTTACTAGTTTCCAAAAAATATGATAACTTCTCGAATCATCCTTGCTTTGTAAATTACATAGTGCAATCTTTCATTTTTCCCCCCTTTGTAGATCTATTTTTTCTTATGTTCAATTATTCAGTCACTGTCAGATAATTGTGATACTCTGTGGATGAGTTGTAATTTACAATTCATGCTCAATGTTGTTAAAATTGCTATCTAGATTGTATGTTGGCATGGCCTTACTATCATCTCTCCCAGTCCTGATCTGGATCACACCTGAAATCACAAATTGGTGAGATTGTAATGGAATCATAATCTTAATCTTGCATTCCAACATATTAAGATCTGGCAACACCCCTTTGGGTCCTAAGTAGAATCTTAATCTTGACAACATTATTATTATTATTGTTATTATTGATACTAAAAGAAGGAAAATGTGTTGTTGACAACATTTTGTTAATCTGTCGATCACTGATTCTGATTTTCCCGAGTCTTGTTTTATGATCTGCTTTATTGATTTCTTACGCTTACACATTTGTCAGATTTTTTTTATTCTTTTATGTGGCCCTTCTTACTAATTCAAAATTTTGGAAAATGCTGTGTTCTTCATTTATAGATTGTGGCCTTTCTTATCCCGCTTCTTGATGATAAGTTTCCTCTGATACGAAGTATTTCATGCTGGACACTATCTCGTTTTAGCAAATTTATCATTCAGGTATACAAGCACTTTGTTCCTCTTCTGCTATTGCACAACTATGATTTTTTGGCACTGATGCTTTTACAGTTCTATAACTCTATGTACTTCTGAAGATTTTGATCACCTGGAGAAAGTTATTTCAATCCTAAATACCAATTACTATCAAATTCCTAACTATAAAATTTTTATGTCTCAATATCTTATCACTATTTAGTATATATTCCCAATCTATATTAATATGTGACATTCTCTTTCCTGATATTGTTATATGCTCTATCACTTTCGTATTTGTGTATTCAATATTCAGGTTTGAACTTAATAGATGTTATAATATAAGGAGTTTGTAGATATGCCAAATCTCGCATCAGTCTCGAAGGATCTTGTTCCATTGGAATATCATATGTTTGCAGATAATTGTAAAGTGATAAAACAGCAAGTGAATGTTATATATAACATCTAAATGAGCTGATGTTTAAGTTTAGCCATGCAAGGATACAGAGCAATTTACTCAGTAATTTTGTTTGATTTTGAATTTGTGTATTTTAGGGTATTGGACATCCTAAAGGCTATGAACAATTTGATAATGTTCTTATGGGGCTTCTACGAAGAATTTTGGATGACAATAAGCGGGTACAAGAGGCTGCTTGTTCAGCTTTTGCAACCCTGGAAGAGGTTCTGACTACAATTTCTGTTCATTTAACCTTAATGAATTAATCGAATTACTATATATTTTAACTTTATATAAGTCTCAAATTTGGTTTTCGAAACTTATAATAGGAGGCTGCTGAAGAGTTGGCACCGCGCTTGGAAATTATACTGAAGCACCTGATGACTGCATTTGGGAAATATCAAGTGATTTCCTGACCTTAATAATAGTTAATACATAATTTTTGTGTTGTTACTTGCAATGAATCATGTTTGGATGAACACTGGCTTTATATTGTGCTACATTTCCTATCATTACATGTATGCTTAGACATCGTTAACTGTAGTCTTTTGTCCTAAATTGCAGCGGCGAAACCTCAGAATTGTATATGATGCAATTGGAACTCTAGCTGAAGCTGTTGGAGGAGAGTTGAATCAGGTATGCAAATTTTTGGCAGTAATGAATTCCATAGAGGGACAATCAACGTTCTTACTCAAACTATTTTTTCTTTTTCTTCTCAAGTTACTCTTCATGGTTTATTACTGATATTCTCTCCCTTTTGCTTCAAAAGACATTTCTTTACCTACGGTATATCTCCTTGCTTTGCAGCCTGCTTATCTTGACATTCTAATGCCGCCATTAATTGAGAAGTGGCAGCAACTTTCAAATTCAGACAAAGATCTTTTTCCACTCCTGGAATGCTTTACATCTATAGCACATGTACGGATATCTGTTTTTTTCTGCCGTCCTGTATATTAAAAAAGTGTTTCTGGTTTTGTTGTCATTTACTGTTCATAACATTTATTATGAATATGCATGTTTGAACTTTGAATTAGTTTGCTGGTAGACTTGTAAACCCTAGGTTGTTCTTTGACAACAAATTCCTACTTATGTGTCAGCGTACAGTAACTAATTGAAGATTTTGAAGCTGTTGAACTTTCAATATGCAGTATATCCTCTTGACAGTGTTGGCACAATGCAGAATGCACTTGTCTATACATGTTGAAAATTCGGTTTCATTTGAAATAGCTAAAGCGCATCTTATTTTTAAACTGCCTAGAAAGTTACATGCAAATTTTATACAGCTTAGGGGATTTTATTTATGTTGCTAAGAAGTCTACGCCAACTTTAATTCCAAAGGAAGTTTCAAATCATGTATTAATTTAAACTCATAGGCTTATGCTGGCAGTTGGAAATTAGGTTGTCATTCTGATTCTCGTGTTAATAAATGCATGGGTTTGGGGAAACTATTGATATAATTTGAAATTTTTGTTGGTAAGTTTTTACTTGCTCCTGATGTGGTGTTCAATTGATGCAGGCTCTGGGTACTGGTTTCACTCAATTTGCTGAACCTGTATTTAGGAGGTGCATAAATATAATCCAGACTCAACAATTTGCTAAGGTTCTGGTTACTTTTGCTCAAAAATCTTTTAATATGTAGTTTGCACTATATCATCTTCGAAAACTCAAAAGTTTTGGTTGTTTCCTAGGTGATGTCTGACATTTCATTTGTCACCTTGTTAGTGCTACAAATTTTTTCCTTCTCAATCTCACATTCAGATGATAGTCTACTACGTGTTTCTTATTAGTATTGGTGTATATGTGTATGTGTAGTGTTGACATTCTAAAGTTTAGGTATTTAGATAATAGAAATTGCATATTATAGAATCGATGTTGACTTGATATGAGCTGTTTTAGTACAATATGAATATCAAACCGACAGTGTTATGCCTAATACCGATAATCCTAACTAAATAAGGTAACAAATCATAAGATATCAGGAAAAATATGAACTGACAAAATAGGGTAACTACTATGAAGATAATCCAAAAATTGTTCTTGGATATGATATGTTACATGATATTCTAGCGGTGTGAACTAATCGAATGAACACTACTTAGAGGGTGCTGTTATCTCTTCTGTATATTTTTCTTTTATTGAGCACTCAAGTGCTACTAGTCATGCTACATATGTTGACAGGTATCCGATATACATGCAAAGCTGAACAAGTGTCAAAGTGTTATTATTATGGCTTATACTTGTGTTTGTTATTAAATTAATATGTCTGCATATGCTGTTTGATTCTAAAAGAGGCATTTCATTGACCACCTTTATTTATGATCTGTCCAACAAACTACTGTATAACTAATTACCAATAAGGTTTGATTTTGAATTTTATTTTATGTTCCAACAAGTTGAATGTCATTTTATTTCAGGCTGATTCTACTACTGCTGGGGTTCAGTATGACAAGGAGTTCATCGTATGCTCTCTTGATTTGCTTTCTGGACTAGCAGAGGGTCTTGGCAGTGGAATAGAGAGTTTGGTACTCATCAGAAACTTGTATTTTCTAGATATGAATACCTATCTGTTAGCTAATTATTTGTCATCTTGGATGTTTTTCTTGAAATAGTTTGCATTAATTTACAAAATGGGAGCTTTTTTTAGCTTAGAACATGGTGCAATCTCTCCTTAACATTTATTCATATCAAGTACAGTACTTGTTAAACTGTTTCTGTAACTTTTAATACTGAAACAGTTCTATGGTTTGCTGTTACTCCACCTCTTTTACTTGTTTTGTGTAAAATATTCAGAAACATGATTTTCACTAGATTGTTTCTTTGATTCGTAGCATGATATTATCTTTTCTCTACAAGACCTACTTCTTTAGCAGAAATCAATTATAAACCTCAAAGGCATATTTTCCCTTTTATTTTACCTTGCTTCCGAAAACCCTGCAATTCCTCTTTGTATTTAAGACTCAAAATGGACGGCAATTCTGTCTTCTAAAGTTCCCTTTGTATGAGTTTTTGAGATTATCTTGATATACACTATTTGGCAGGTTGCACAATGTTCTCTGAGAGATCTACTTCTGCATTGTTGTGTGGATGATGCTTCTGATGTTCGACAAAGTGCCTTTGCCTTACTTGGAGACCTGGCACGAGTAAGTTGATTGTGTACCTTCATACATTTTACTGAAGCCTGTTTAGCAATAAGCTGTTCCTTGTCCTGTTGTATTTTGGAAGTAAATTAACTTTTTGAAGTTATCAGTTTATTTTTTTATTTCGGGTTGGTAAGGAGTGGATTGGGTGGAACTAAGTTAGGGTGTCTACCCAAACATTTTAATTTTACATTGTGGGGTAGCTAGGATCGTTCTTTAGACTGTATCTTAGTTGATGGGATTCTAACACGGGTAATTTGGCTAGGTGTGCCCGGTTCATCTGCACCCTCGTTTGTCTGAATTTCTTGAGGCTGCAGCCAAACAGCTGGTATGTATGTGCCTGATACAAATTTGTCCATAGGTTGCATTTGTTTGGCCATCTTATTCTGATAGTGTCTGGTGTGCAGGAGATTTCTAAGGTAAAGGAGGCCATTTCAGTAGCAAATAATGCATGCTGGGCAATTGGAGAATTAGCAGTTAAGGTATGCTATTTAAATGCTACTTTCTGATAAAATGATAGAAACGTATGCAAAATAGAATCTAATTGCCATTGAAATTTGGTTTGAATGATATAGTTCTAAATTGTCATAATTAAGAACTAGGATAATTTCTGGTTTAGAAGCTGTGTTGGACTGTGTTGGGGATCCCACATCGATTAGAGATAAGGCTAATGTATTAATATGATTTCTTAACTCACCGGATAAAATTATTTTTGCTTAAACATATTATTTTCATATGGATTACTCATTTTTATAAAATATTACAGAATACACCTTAACTTTTGTCTCGTGGTTTTGATAAACCAAACTTGTCTCATTATTGGTTTTTTTGGTTGGGCTGGGTTCAGGTTAAATAAATAACCCATCTCACATACAAACATTCTTAGTTGCGATGAGACTTATGTTGTAGGTTCTTGACAGATAATTTTGCTAATATTAATTCATTCATGTTTCTGTTTGATGGCTTCAACACTAAATATTTAAATTTTGAATAGCATTTTTTCAATCTTAATCTCACCAACTCCAGAATCAAATTGAGCACTGTGTAAAACTTCTCTGATTGAGTGTTGGAGTAGATTCTGCTGACATGGTCTTGTAGTTTTGTTAAATATTATGCAAAATTACATCTACTCTGACGTGTTTGTGTTTGAAGGTTCTTCTTCCCTCATTGGTTTGCTTTTCATGTTTCTAATGTTGTTATTAATGTCAATATCTTCTGACATTAACTATACCATGTCTCATTTTATTATTTTATATAAAATCAGTCTTTTGAATTTCAGGTTCGTCAAGAAATTTCTCCTGTTGTCTTGACAGTAATTTCATGCCTGGTTCCCATTCTTCAGCATGCAGAGGTCACTATCATTTTACTTTCTTCAATTATAATTTTGATCATGTTTAGTTGCTGATTGTGTTTGCTGTTTATAGGGACTCAATAAGTCACTTATAGAGAATAGTGCGATAACACTGGGTAGGCTTGCGTGGGTCTGTCCAGAGCTTGTATCACCACATATGGAGCATTTCATGCAATCTTGGTGCACTGCTTTGTCAATGTATGTGTAGTACTGACCTTCACACTAGCACATAACAAATATCTCCGGTTCTCTAAAGTTGCTGCATTAAAAAATGTTTTCAAAATCATATTTGATTTTGCAATTTTTGCTGCACGATAAATTGTGAATAAATTACTAATCATTATAGAAGTTTGTGGCTCATTTATTGTTTTACCCTTTCATCTTAGATGTTTAGGAGGGGCTTGAGGGATTCAAAACATACTGTATTCAACAAAGTTGAGAAATTTGTTATAGTACTGTTCCTTTTGCAGTGTGATCAATTTAGTTTCAGAGGGTGATGGCTGGGACTGGAGAAGAATATTTTTCTCCCAAAAAAAGATAGATGGATAAGATCTGATGAGTGGTCTAAGAATTAGTTGAGATGCATAATGATGTTGACTTTAATAACAAATTAAAAAGTAAATAAATTGGAGCAATCTCCCTTTTTTTTATGTGCGATTCACTTTTTCCTTAGAAATTGTAGCAACTTTTTTTGTAAAATTTCTTCTGCTTATTGTGTTTCTATTCCAACACAACAAAGTAAATACAGACATATACATACAATGTTTCCTTTAAGAAGAAATAAAAGTTTGGTTGGTTTTGCGTTCTGCTTGTCTGAAAATTTCACGTTGAACAGACTTCCGTAAAGTAGGGATTGTAAAGTTTTACACAATCCTCACCTCAAACTACTTTTTGGGGTGTTAGGCAAGCTTACCAAAAGTCAAGATGGTAGGAGAGCCCCATCATAAATCTGATATTGTGGTAATTATTTTAGTATCAAATTCTTATATTGAGGATGCCCATTTAATGTATAAAAGAGATGACACAAAATCATCTGATTGTATAAAGGAGAGTAATCATTATCTCAACATCCTCACTTTACAAATTGAACATGATTTTAGATTACGACTTTGTCATCGTAGGTTACCTTGTATACTGATTTCTCTTTGATGATTTTTTTGCAGGATACGAGATGATGTTGAGAAAGAGGATGCTTTTAGAGGCCTATGTGCTATGGTAATCTCCTATTCGCACTAAAATTTTAGATGTAGACTTGTAAAGTAATTGGTGTTTTACACTTGTTTTCAGGTAAAAGCTAATCCTTCTGGAGCTCTAAGCTCTCTTGTATACATGTGCAAAGCGATTGCAAGTTGGCATGTATGTTTAGCCGTCAGTATGATCATCTTAAAAGTTAAAAAATGCTTTAAGGATTTTGTAATGTAACTGCTTTTATTAACGTCTATAGGAAATAAGGAGTGAAGATTTACACAATGAAGTCTGCCAGGTCTTGCATGGGTATAAACAGGTTAGTGTTGCTTCACTTTAAGGCACACATCTACCTTTTAGGTAATGTTATGTTTAAGTTATAGTTGTAATACTCTGCTCGTGATAATGAAACTACAATCTCATGTTTATGCTGTAGATGCTTCGCAATGGAGCGTGGGATCAGTGTATGTCTGCTTTGGAGCCTCCAGTAAAAGAAAAGCTTTCAAAATATCAAGTATGATTTGTGTGAGCTTTGTATCTGCTGCATTGACCTTGTTGGTCATTTTGTGTGTTGAAAAGAAATATTGGAGTCCGGATTCATATGAAGCAGGAGCTTAGTCTCGGTCCAAGTTTCCAGACAGGGTACCAGTATTTGTACAATTCGTTTGAGCTTGATGATTACAAGCAGTTCCACAAGCCTTCGAGATCTCATTTGATGGAGTTTCCCATGAGAAATGTACAGGGGAATGACTTTCAACCTTTAGAAATGCTTGATTCTTTGTTGTCTTTATAGTTAAAGCCTTAATTAAAGGCTAGGAGTTTTATTCGACCCTTGTGCTCGTCGCCACAATTTTCCAATATCTATAGTTCAAGTTGATAGGTTGTGTATTGGTTACACAGTTTTGTACCACCAGAGGGAGGGGAGGGGGATATGATCTGACTCGTAGTTTCCAGATTATTAGTTTGTTAAATTGTTTGTAAGCTGCAACTTAAAAACCGATTTCAACGGTTTTTGCGTTAGGCAGCATATCATTTAAATTTTGATTGAGACAATAATTATTTAAACTGTCTTTTTATGCTTTCATCCCAAGGGAAAGATGTGGACATTATTTGCTTATACTGTCGATGCCCCCTTAAAGGTAGTTAATGTCCACGGTAACTATAATTGTAGTTTGAGAACAATTTTAATTCACTGTGGATCTTTAGCCTTCACCGTGTGCCCCTTAACAATTGTAGTGTTTTCTAACAAGAGACCCAGGTGTTTTTTTTAAATCTTTTCACAAATTTCTTATCAAGCAAAACCAACACTAAAAAGAAACCAAAAAAAGTCATCTAGAAAAAAAATTCTTGAAGTCAACACCGTGCATCGATCGGAAGTGCTTCAAATCGCTTCCTCGCTAACCCAAGCAGTGTATAACTTTATTGCAAATCCAAAATTAAAAGAACTTTTAGCAACTGTTTGGGTTTCGTCCCTCACTAATCTCCAATACGTGGATGGAAATATCCCAACCTCGAACTCGTCTGGACATAGCGTCATTCATGTTCTCATTCTCCGGTTTCGTGATTGACCTATCCGACGACGACCGAGGGGCATTTCTTGAGGCAGTGATTGGGTGGTGTTATGTAAACAAGACGGAAAAGGCTACGAAGGCTGAGTGACTTTCGATGGGTAAATTGGGAAAGATTGGAGAAAGAGAAAGATCTTCTGTGGTTTTAAAATTAAAAAAAAAAAAAAGAGAAATATGGTTTTGTGATCCATGAGTTTTTCTCTCTCCATACTTATTTCTCTCTTCTATTCGATGAAAGGAGTTTTTCTCTTTGTTGGTATGATTTTTTTACTAAAAGATAAATACTTTTTGCATAATGTGATTAATATCATATTTAAATTATTTGAAAAATGTGACGATACATAATTAAATTATAAAATAATAATGCTATATTAATATTGGATAAAAAATAATTTTTATTTGATTAAGGATAATTCTAACAATACACTCGTTGTTTAGTTCCTGGCTTCTGTTAGGCAGCATGCAAGATTATTTTATCCTCCAATATTTCAAAAATTTACTCATCAAAGTGATTAAACATACACTTCCACAACCGATTAATAATTTAGTATAATATGATAATATTTTTATATTAATGTAGTATACACTCTCTGTTTCTCTATATCTTGGACGTTTTCAATTGTTATTTGATTCCATTGAATATCTCAAACCAGAGCCACCGATTTCTGGTTTGAAGTATTCATATTGGGCATTGTTACAACTAAGCAACTTTTAAACAATTTTGATCCTGCAATGATTTGCTTACCCAAGAAAAGTTGGCATTACCAATGCCAGCACAAATTTGCATACATTAATGTTCAGTAGGAGACACGTATATAACGTTGTGGGTTGAGAAACTGATTCTTGGCAGCTTCCAATTCTATTCTTTCCCATCTCTTTTTTCTCTTGATATCTTCTTGATGTGCCATTGATTCTTTAACTTCCATGTCCATTAGACCCTTGGAATACAGATCTGGATCCATTTCTTCCAGCATCACCTTAACACTTTCTGTTAGTTGCCTAACGCTCTTGCTCCAATGCCACTTCAGGTTCTTTTCCATGCCTTCCACAATCACATTAAACACTTCCACTGTTCCTATCAGTGCCATTTTCACAAACTGCTCATTGTTCCACACATAGAGTGCACGCTCCGCTACCTAACACAAAATTATGCATCATAAATCAATAAAAGAAATCTCTTTATCAGATGCAAAATTCAGGAAACTGACAAAGGCAATACCTTGCAGTTGAATCAGGAGAAGAAAGCATGAACTTATATAATTACTAGCAACATTCTTTTCAATAAGTCACATCTTATTCAATGATAACCTAGTATGATTTTATAGTTTTCAACAAATTTCAATGCATTTAAGAAAAAAGTACTTTAAAGAATGTATTAGAAAGGGATGTACCTGTGAATTCCAACTGTTTATGGATTTGGTAATCTGGGTACACAAGGGCAAGGCCAACTTACGATACTGATCAGGGTCTAAATTCTCAACCAGATCTTCCAACTCCCCAATGAGCAAAATTTCTTTTTGACAGTTTGTGACAGGCCAATACCTCAAAATCCCTCTAACAACAACCCCTCCAAGCATAGGCTCCTTCTGAACAAACTGTGATACGCAATAGGCCAATTGCCTATGGTACACTTGCATCCCCTTCGTCTTGTGTAGAGGAATCAGCACTCTCATCAGGAACAGTTTGTGTTCTTCCTTCAGTGGCACCGTAAAGCCATTGATTATGGTTCCCCATATCTCAAGCAAGTCTGCAATACCCGGATGCTTCTCTGTCTCAAAAACGTAGTTCAAGAGCACCTCCGTCATTGATTTCCTCATGAAGGAACGATCAGAGATGAACTTGGAATATATCTTGTGGTACACATTTTTCAAAGTCTCACGTTCCCTTGGATCTTCTGACTGGAAGAGTGCCAGCAGGTTGCGGAGGAAAGAATGATCTACGCATTCTCTCAGTATCTTTTGGTCTGTGCTGTTAACAAGCTTGAGAAGTATCTCGTAAACTATTTGGAGATGTGACCATAGAGGAGAAAATATAGACACGGGGTCTTCTTCTTCGAGCAGGTCTGTGATGGCGGAGGGGCTGGAAGGTGGAGGGAGTGGCCTGAAGAGGTTGGCGGATATCATGGCCACTAGAGCCCCCATAACTTTTCCATGCACTGGTTTCTTGGAAGACTTCAATATAGAGACGAGTCTTGTGAGTTGAAGCCTCTTTGAGTCTCTTTGTGCAGGAGATTCTGAAGGGTCAGTGAAGGTGAAAACAAAGGTGCAATAAGAAATAGTGGACAAAAGTTCTTCATTTCCTGAAGTGGGAGAAGCAGATGGGATGGTAAAGTGAGGACTTTCCTGCACAAAGAGATCATGTAGAGTTCTTGAGCTTTTCTTCGGGCTTCTTGTTGTTGATGGTGACACTTTCTTTGGGCTTCCCATGCTTAGTTTCTTCCCTGCAAGACCCTTTTCTACTTTCCCCGAAACCGTTATTCTGGTTATACCTTTTCCATCAAAGAGCTAAAGTGGTCGAGAGGGTCAGAAAAAGTTCTTATATACTAAGATGTTTGTTTGGTTGACACAAAAGCCAAGAACGGCGATGCCTTTGCACAAGAAGCGTTGGAATGTCCGGTCTGTTGTCAAATCATTAGAACTGCCACATTGTCGTGTTGTGAAGGTATCTTCATCGCATTGTTCCTGATTTTGCCACCTGGAACTTTAGCCATGTTCATTGGCCTAGTCTTCATCAACAGGCTGTCGCATTTTTCATGCAGGGCTCAAACCAAAGACAACCTGCTTCTTAATGTATTCATTTGTAGTTAGAATCACTTTTTTGAGTTCTATTATGTGTCTTGCATGTGCCTCTCCGGCCACCATTATGGATTGCGTTTGTGAATACAGACATATTTGATTTGAGTCATTTTCTTTTGCTCAGCACATGACGATGTTGTATTTGGAAATAACAAGACAAAAAACAAATCTTGGATAGGACCAATATCCTTTCCACTTGCAGATCTAAGCCCACAAATCCTAGTTGTTTGTGTCTTTCTTCCTCGATTTATAATAACTAAACAGACAGGCCTTCAGCCGGAAAGAGAAATAACTAATATGAAAAAAAAAAGTAGAAGCACACAAGACAGACAAAGTTTATTACCCTTTTGAAGCTCATCTTATGGAATAAATAATGCATGCATTTTTTACTCTTACCTGATTACAAACTGGTATCTGCGGTATTTTATTTTATTTTTTTACTTTTGCAATAATTATTTTAAATTACAAAATGAATGGTTCCTTTTACTTTGTACAATTGAAATAACTAAAAGGTCTATTGATGTTTTATAATAATTACAAAGATACAATTGAACAGAGAATCAGAAAACAGGCATCAGGGCAAGGAAAAGAAAAAGGCTTGCATTTAATTCTTACAAAAGCTTTATGATAAATACAAATAGAATGGTTGCAATAGAGAAATAAACATGGGAGTTGGTTGAGGACCCCAAGAAAGGAAGGTGATTAGAGTCAAAATGGGTGTACAGAACCAAGCCAAATTCAGATGGTTTTATCAACAAAGAGGCCAGACTTGTTATGAAAGGCTATGCTCAAATCTTTATTGTGGAGTACTCAGACACCTTGTACTCGTACGGGTTGCTTGTTGGGACATCATAAGGATTTTGCTTGCTGTAGCTGTTGAAATGAATTGAAAAGTGTATAATCATCATTTTTATATGGTGTTTTACATGAAGAGATTTACTTTAAACAGCTTGAAAGTTTTGTAAAGAATGAAGAAAAGAACAAGGTGAAAATTTTTTTTATAACCAAACTGCTGCTATTTTTTTTAACATCAAGATATTTTTTTTTTAAGAGAAGAGAAGAAAAAATGATTTGTGACTTTGATTTACTACAAGCCTAAAAATCAACTTATCTAATTACAAAGCCAATTCCAATCGGCATTAAAAACAAAAAATTGAAGTTTGGAGCTCGTAAAGTAAGGAGGGGTGCTGGGTAAATGCTTTTGAAACATGTCCACGTTTTGACTTTCTTGCTTTCCTAGTTTTAAGGATTCATTTTGTCATTTTTATTTATTGTTGCAGTTTTAAGGTGAAATTCCTGTACTGATGCTGTTCAAGTGTATGTTTAAAAAGAGAAATCCTTGATTTTATAACACTTCAGTCTTGGGGAAAAGAAATAATTTTAATTGCTTCTTATGGTTTACCTTATAGATAAAAGAAATACATGAGTTAGAAACTTCAGCTACAATAACAGTGCATGTTTGTCGAATCCTGGAAGCATAAGCAGTCTTCACGACTATAGCTCATTCAATAGCAATCCTTGAATTAACATTTTGATAAAAACTTGGTCAAATCTTGTCTGCACAAATATTTAATTTTTAAAGAGAGTGCATCAAATGATACCATGTCAGAATTTGCTAAAAGACTATATAATAAGAATCAAAGGAATGACACCACTTCACAAAACAAATTGATATGGACATGCTCTCCATACCATGCATGCACAACCCATCATCATTGTACAATATTCCTACAAGGAATTTAATAAAAACAAATGTTGTGGTGTCACTAAGTTTCCACAACTAATTTCAGAGATAACAGAACATATAAATTATCTCACCTGAGATTATTTCAATTTAATCGGTCTAAACTGTAGAACTTAAACTTTATGTGTTCAACTATATTACCTACATAAATATTACTCTCTCTTTCTCTAGTCCTTAATGTGAGATATATTTTTTAAAAAATCGATGGTTCTTTTTATTAGGCATTTATTAAAATTTTCTTCATTATTTACCTTTTTAACAATTTCTATAAATATCTGTATTACAACTAGGAATTTTTAATTATTTATGGCTGAAATGAAACTGTGGCACAAACAAATAGTACTTAAAGTAGATTTATTAGAATGTATGAACAGTGTTTTGGCACCCTTATACCTATCTCATTCCATTCTGCTAATAAAAAACTGAATTCATAATTTGCCACTTTAAACATGACTTATCTTTTTCTATAATTAATAACTAATTATCTCTCAAATGAATAGCACAAAGTTCATATAGAATCATTTCAAAATGATCAGTTGGTTGCAGTCATCACTTTTTGTCCTTCTTATTTAAACAAGCAACTGTGTTCTTGTTGGGAACCTCTTGAAAATAAAGAGAAATAACACCTGATCCAGTAACTACATACAGAAATATACTATTACATTATATTTTATACTATCATTAAATATGGATAGACATATAATTATTTATATATATCCAGCTTATTCATACTATAAAAACATTTTACTATCAAAATAAAACTCTTCTTGTAGCATTACATTATTTTGCTTTGAGTTGCAAAAAGGACTCAAGTTACACACTAGGAAATGATCAGAACTAGAATAACACTGATGGTGTAAATGTTTTGTGTACATTCAAAACTCTCAGCACCTACAGAGAGAAATATACTATGCATATCATGATGCTACAAGAAGAAGAGAGAATTTCTGATGATTAAGCTTTCTACATATAAATGTAACTTGTGATAATAATTCACAGACAAAGTTAAACTAATCTCTCTTCAGGGATGCTTTGTAGAACAGGAGTCCAGCACCTGTGGCCATTCCTATTAGTTTTGGAAACATACTTTCTCTTCCATAACAGCTTCAATCTTTGTTCCACACAAGACACAGAAGATTCCAACGCCATTGTTGACTTCACACCACTCATCATTTCCACCATCTGCTTTAACTCGCTCTTTCTCACCACAATCTTCATCCTCACAACCCCTCCACTTTCTTCTGTGCATGAAACCACTCCATTTCCCTTTCCACCAACCATGCCTTCCAGCACCACACCCTTTCCTCTATTCTTCTTCTTTTCACTCAAACTCTTCAACAACTCATTCCCTCTCCTCAAAGACACACCCTTTAACTCCATTCTTCTGAATCTTTCAACCCTAATCACAACACAACTATCTTTGTGTGTGAAGCCAACCTTGTATATATAGAGATGATGGATGAACTAAAATAATACAAATATTGGTCTTGTTATCTGGCATTCCGCGCTGTATTAAATTACAAAACATGGTCAATGAGTAAAATATGCAGAGGGAGGTGCCATTTTATATGCATATTTATATATAGAGTAGTACCATACTGAAGCAATAAATAAAGATTGAAACCAACTTCTCCAACCGCTCACATGCACTCTATTAAAGTTTGCGGCACTTATTGTTTGGCCAACTACAATGAAAATGACACGTTTGCATGGAGTGGAAACTCTTCAGGTTAAGTAAGCGTGTTATCTTATCTACAAACTATACAAAATACCTTATTATGGTCTCTTAATGGAGAATCTTAGCCTTATAATTTATCTCAGTTTAGGCCAAAACTTATTCTAACAATATTAGGGTCTCATATATAAAATTTGTCTAATGATTAAGGTGTGTTTGTTTACTTTAGTTTGGCATGATTCAACTTTATAATTCTGTAGAATCTTTCTGCCGATGTTTCAGTGAGTACCTGAGGTTTGTTATGGAGCTTTTTTTATTTGCTTCCACTAATATATTTGTATGGTTTGTGAAGAAAAAACTATGCATCTCTTGTAGCTGTCATTAATGGTATTTAATGGCTCGCTTCGTTTGACAAATTTGCTTTAGTTGAACTCTGTATGAATGCTTTCTAGATTTTTCTCTGCGCAGCCTAATTAATACAGATTAGCTAGAACAATGGCTGGTAAAATTTGTTGAATGTTGAATTGAATTGTAACGCTGTGTTATTTATGTGTTTATGAAGGTTTTTTATTTTAAAAATATATATTTGAATATGAGATAAACTGATATAATTTTCTTATTTACTTAATAAAAAAATTGGCTATTTTGATAAGGGGTGACTTTCTTAAAAAAATCACTCAATCTTCTACATGGTATCGTGGTTGACGTCAAAAACATCAGATTTTTCTGTGAATAGTGTCTGGTGCACCTCAGAACTAGTAATTATTTAATGGTTACTGTCACTAATACTTTTGAAGTATGAGAACTGAGAAACAATATTTTCTAACAATGGGTGCAACGGTTTTCTAAAGCTTCATTTTCTTTAATACAAACTTTATCATTTAATTTGGTAAGTTTTACATAGTTCTAATTAGTATTTGATATTTTTTTTTACACAAACATAATAAAATATAATGAATTTTAAATATTCTGAAATGACATCTTATGGCAAATTTTCCAAACTAGTGTAATTTTTTATGAAATTCCTAAAATGGTGTATTTTTTTATTTATTTTCAGATATGGATAAATAGTACATAAAAGACACGATATCATTGTAAAGAAATAGTGGCCTTATTCTACGATTTAATATAAAATTAAATGAAATAGTAAAAAGAGGACACGATCTTAATTTACTAGATGAAACTGTATATCTAATATTTCAATTAATGAGTTAATTAATATAGTGAGAATACTGTACCATTTTAATAGGGTTAATATTCTCCACCTATTCCTCTTCTGTTTTATTTGGCACGTGTGATCTATTGCTAATGTGTAACTAAAATAAATGCAAAAGGTTTAATTTAATTTGAATAGAAGAGTGGTTATTGTGAAGAAAAGTTACATGAATTTAGTTATTAATATATGAAATAGATTTAGTTAGTAATAAATATAATTTAAAAACTAACAATAAATTTATATAAAAAATTATATAATATTTTCAAAATTTTTATTCTAAATTTATTGCTAAATCTTAATTTTATTTTAAATTATTTTTATATTAGTAACTAAATTCAAATATCAAACTTAAACTTAATTTTGCTAAATATATTTTATTACTAAATATTAATTTAATATAATTTTTCTTTTCAAAATCAAACTTACTGTTATTTTAGTTCAATATATAAATCTCATACTAATATCATTTTTTATTTTAATTTAAACAATAATCCCCTCAACCATTTTATTGTTTAATTTCAAATTAACTTCACATTTGTTTCAATTTAATTTCAATTATTTTTATCAATAATTAAAACCACTTTTGTAACTGTGCATTTATTTTAGTTGCACATTAGCAATACATCACACCTACCAAATAAAACAGAAGAGGAATAGGTGGAGAATATTAACCCTATTAAAATCGTATAATATTCTCACTATATTAATTAACTTATTAATTGAAATATTAGATGCACAATTTCATCTAGTAAATTAAGATCGTGTTCTCTTTTCACGATTTCATTTAATCTTATATTAATTCATTTAATCTTATATTAAATCATGGAATAGGCCACGATTTCCTTACAATGATAGCGTGTCTCCTATCTGGAAATAACAAAAAATGCACCATTTCAGGAATTTCAAAAAAAATTACACTAATTTGAGAAATTTGCCGACATCTTATAAATAATTAATCTATGTTTTTACTGAATTAATCTTCTTATTTATTACATAAGAAAAATGTTTTTATAAATTCAAAATTTATTTTATTTAATACTTTATTTATAAAGTATTAAAATGTAGAAATGGTCACACTTGACCACGTAGTATGTGGTGTGTGTGTTTTTTTTTCTTCAAAAAACTGGCTTTGATTTAGGTATTTTCATCAGAATGCAGAACAAAAAATCTCAATCGGACATTAAATAATATAT
>Ga0209489_100488_pt1 | contig 74230 bp, 24 predicted proteins | sample SiratrowhiteBW_FD_187527 | JGI IMG/M metagenome (GOLD analysis project Ga0209489, IMG submission 187527) | Root nodule microbial communities of legume samples collected from California, USA - Siratro white BW (SPAdes) (version 2) | ecosystem: Host-associated > Plants > Roots > Nodule | place...
GGTATCTTTTCTTTTTTTTTTTTTTTTTCTATCAAGAAGGGTTATGTTGGATTGGATATGTACTTATGGATGAAGGGTTATGTGAATGTATGTATGTATTGTATGTATGTAGTCACTACTCAATACTAAGAATGTGCTCTTCCTGTTTCTTCCCTTTTGTTTTGGATGAGTTATACAATTGGTATTGTATCAATAAAACTCCACTTTCTTATCAGATAATCTTAAAAGGTGTAAGTGGTAGTAGTTCCTTCTCCAAAGCTTAGGATTTGAGTTGTGACTCATAGCGTTTACCTGTTGGATTTAAGGCATACACACATACAGTTAGCTAGCTGTTTTGAGATTCTCACAAGAGTAATTATTTCTTTTCATTTCTTTTCTTTTATTTTATTTTATTTTATTTCATGTTCTTTTTAAGTTAGATAAAATCTTGTACAATTTGATTGCATAGTTGCAATTGCTCAAAAGCTCAAGCCGAAGAGGATGAAGAATTGCTTGTAGTCTTATTCTTTTACTTCTTCACAAGGATACGTGTAATTTTATGGGTACTTGCAGGGTTTTTCTTTTATGATATATCAAGTATCGTAAATGTTTTTTTCCGTTAATTAATCTGCAGTGCATCCTCGTGTCGATTTTCTGTGAATCGTTCAATTTAATAATTCTAGACAATTATAAATATTTGTCCTCAGTGATTCTTATTCATATAACATTTATCTTCTTATATAAAGACACTGGAAAGGACCAGCATATTCTGTGCTTCCTAGTCCACATCGCGATCAGAGAATGGTTACTAGAACAACAGAACTTTAGATAAATTTGAAATATTTTTGTTAATAAAAATCTTAAATTGAATCCAAGACCTAATCAACTGATTTATCGGGATACTTAAAGTCACTGTATTTAGTTGCAATAATTTTGATTTGTCTTAAATTTATGTTTTATTGTTTTCAAAATATCCCGTGTTGCTAATGACGCTTTACTTTTTTAAATATTTTATTAATTTCAATTCCTTTAATCTTTCTCATTTTTAAATTTTTTTATTTATAGACACGTGAATAGTGAAAATAAAGTTTTTAAAATGCTTTTTAAAAAATACGAAGTTTCATATTAAGAGAAACACATTCGTGTATTCCACTTATGATGTACTGAACTAAGGAAAACCCTTCATAATTGAAGATAGTTATGTGAAAAGATTAATACATATGATATCCTAAATTGATTTTTATAGAAAAAGATCAAGCCTAATCTCTAATTTAATTTTAACAAAATAACCTGAGTACATGCAAAAATTTAATACTTCATTTTTATACAAAACTTCCATTTTTAATACTTCAATAAAACAAAATACATTTAAATCAAAACTTGGATGGCCAATTTCCTTCTATAAAAATCGTATAATTGGTGTAAAATCAATCCAATCAGACTATCGTATATTGACTTCACCGGAGAAAAGATAACAATTGGAATAATATAGTTATTTTATACTCGAATCCAATCATAAATCGTCATAACTCTTGAATCTACCAACTTTTACCACAATTACACTCATATTAACAATTTTTTTAATTGATTGACAAATTTTACAGTATACCGTTTTTAACTCAATTTTGGAAAAAGAAAATATAATCAAACAAATCTTATTTTTCAACTACAAATTTACGATTGTCCATTAACGGGGGATGTGGTACATGATAATACAAGTGCCACTGAGCGCAGCGGGATTTATACATGCTACCCTACTCATAGCAATTACAAGTTTTTACAATATTTTTGAGTATTTGTTTAGAGTTTGAAAAGCAAGAATATTAACCTTTCCAAGTGCCCTTGTCTAGGGAAGCCAATTCTTTGCAGGCTGCAGCACCTTCACAGCAGCAGATTTACTTGAGTGTCATCCAAAGCTTTGATAAGCCTTTGTCTGCCTACTGCATTGCATTTCGATGGTAGATGATTTCCGTACTCTGGCATTGTTGAACGGATGAGCACCAATTTGAGGAACAGCCCAAGGAATGGAAGAAGGCACTTGGGTGACAAGGCAAATAAACTCCACAACAATCACTATTGATTCCCGTACTCTGGCACATCTTGGGGTTGCCGACTTCTAACTTGGTACACCTTCTTCATGTGCTTATTATCATAAGCTCCCCCGATTGCAACTTCTTGATGCGCATATATTCCGTTCGTATCTGGTGCTCTAGTAATCCATTTTGGAGGCGGTACAGGAGGACCCACAAATTGCTGTTGTGGATTAGTTGTTGGCCCTGAATTGGGTGGCCTCGATAACAACACCACAGGTGTCTTTGGTGGAGGCACTGCATATGGCCTTGGTCTTGGGCCTTCCTCCACGGTCAAAGTATAGAACCCAGTTCTCCCGTTGTAGTACTGCTGTTCATGATGCTGTGACCTATCCTGTATCCTAAAATTCTGTTTGTCAATATGTCCACCGTTGGATGAGACTGGATATCTAGGCCTAGTTATCATGCCCTGGTGATTGTAATGATGTCCGTAATAACCACTTGTGTCCTCAGCATAATATTTCCCAGGTCCAGAGGGTCCAGCTGATCTAAGCCCCCTGTTCATTGCATGATGGCCTGGAAGCTGCTCTGGGAATCCATGTGGTGCGTTATTTGGTTTAATATTAAGAGAGTTCTTCACAAGACGATGTGCTGCTTCTCCCAGTTGATGCCCAGCCATTGCTCCATGTAGCTGTTGTCTGTCGCATGCATCACACAAGAAAGGTAAGAGCTCTAACAAATTTCTATCTTATCTCTCGCATAAAGACCATATTTCATGCATGGAAAACTTCATGTGCTTAATTTGAAAGGCATTGAGAACTTCACTCAATATGGAATTTTCTAATTCTCGATAAGACAATTGCTTAAGGTAAATATTGATAATTTCCTAAAAACAATATTGCCCACATACGGCAGTGAGTAATACCGGTACCACAACCATATTCAACTTTAAATGTCACCAGCAGCAGGGTTTATTTATCCAGACATAAATAATATGTAAAATTATATACACCAATCTAATTACAAGTCAGGAATAGATTCTAACCTTTCTCTGCCATGACGCCGACCACTATTGTCTTCGTGCCATAACACAGGAAAAGGTTTAATATCAATGGCTTTTAATATCTGCAAGCATAACCAATGTCAAAGTAAATGAGATGTATACCATAGATCTAGAAAAAACTAAACAAAAATATAATATTTGTCCCATCAACACTTAATGGATAAAAACTACTTAAAACACATTTTTCACTGAAATCAGGGTTCAAATGAGAAAAAGTAGCATATCAAGTAAACTTCTAATTTTTGAAGGACAAAATACCAACCTTTTTGGGTATTAGTACACCGTCGGGAGGTCTTGGAATATGTCTATGTTTACGAGGATTAAGATAAGTAATATTTCTGAAATTTGAAACACTCAACATGAGTTCATCCATTGATTTTAAAGTATCAGGAAAGTGTAAAGGACAAAACTTACAAAACTTGATTAAACTCAATGTCTTGCAATCCCTTGATGGGAGAGGATACAATGGTTCTGAGCACATTTATTTCATACCACCAGAAGTGTCCATTCATGCCATCACTGCTAACAAAGATTCCAAGACAATTACCAAATATATTTATGATTTTGACTGATGACTATTACCAAATAATATTCACTAACCTAGCACTTGGGTCAATAGGTAGAGGAGTTCTATCATGCAGAGACAATTGACAAGCATATTGGTAATATGATAAGATATATGGAGCCAAATTATGCGCTCTGTTGACATAAAACAAATCAAGCATCTTACTATTTCGGAGCTGTTCCTCCACCTGCACATAAAAAATCTGAATGAAATCAAGCACCCAGATAAACTTCCTCAGGTAAAAAATATAAAGTTAAAAGTACTCCAGCTCAAACCAATAGATTCCAGCAAATACACAGCAAAGTGTCAGGGATAATTATGCAAAAGAAACAGTACTAACAGAGGGTTATCACTTAACAATCAGCCTCTTATACTGTTTATTCCTTGATGCAATTTCAAGTCCAACAATTTTGGACCAGTAATCCTTTACAGTTAGTCAGAAATGTAATAGACTGTAAAAGTAAAATAAAAAACAATTCCAGACCGTTAATGTGCCTTCAAGCTTGCTTGTGGCAGAGAGCAGTTTTTTCTCATCTATGAATGGCAACTTGGCAACACCCTGAAAAAAATGCAACAGTAAACTTAACCCCCACTTTATTATAAAGCATTAATATTAATAAAAAATTAAGTCACAGAGACGACAACATAAACTATATTACCTGCCATGCAAATCGTTTACCATTCATATCAATCTCAAAATCTGTCAAAAAAGCAAAACAGGTAACTCAGAAACTGAGAGATATAGCAGAATGAATCACTAACAATCAGGTGAACTCACCAGCAGGGTAGAACTGAAGAATAGGTGATGAAGGATCAGTCATCAAATCCCTGTACTTGTTAGGCAGTGCACTTGAACTGTAACAAGAACTTAACAAGCATCAGCACAGGATGCATGATATGATAGATCTAATGACAGGAAAGATGAAGAAACCTTGATGCAGGTAGGGTCCCCATTAGTTGATCAAATGGTTTAAATGGTTCTCCCAAAAAAAAAGTTATTTCCAGATCAGCTAGATCTTTAAGATCAGAAGCAAAAGGAGCATAATGGTATGGGTAGTACCTGAATGAACAAACAATAATGAAAAAAATTGAAGAATATTAATGGGATGATAATTTCAACCAAACTGAAGGGGTCTCAATTTTTTTTTTCAATCATCTTAAAGCTACTCAAACATGAAAAAGCCAGTATCCCAGGTCTAAAGGCCTTCAGTCCATATTATATATTAATAATTCCTTATAAAATCATGATTAGAAGTTCCTGCTAGCAAATATCTTTGGAATAATAACATAATTTAACGAAGCTCAATAGCTCTGATCACCAATACAAGGTTCCAACAGAATATAAAGATGCAGGAAAACTTGCTAAAAGAACATATCTGAAGCAAAACATTCTTCAAGCATAATACAATTAAGAAAGAAAATAATCAACCCATAAAATTTTCAGATCATCTAACTACAGTGCCGAGAAGGAACACAAGATAGTGTTATTCACAATGTTCACAATGAGGAATAATTGTCACACAACAAAACGATGCCCAAGCCTTCCATTCTACTAAAACTGTGTACGAAAGGACACAGTTTTGTTGTGTCACTGGTACAAGCATTGCTTTGGGTGCACAATGATAGCACATGTTTTGTTTATATTTTTATAGGCTAATTGCATCTTCTAAGTGTTTCTTTTCTTCTTATTTTTTTCTTCTTATTCTTTGTTTTCAATAGAGATTTGCATTTTTCATAGGAAATAAGTACTTTAGTGAAAACTATATTAATTCTGCATATAGATTTTTCTGCATTTTTCAGTCAAATTTTGAATGGACCATCAAATCCATTGATTTATCCTGATTTTTCTGTAGATTTTTTGAGCTGATTTTTGCTGCAGCTGACTTCTCATTTTAAGAGCATTAAAGAAGACCTTGGAAGCATGAAGATTGGAGTTTTGGACTTAAAGAAAGAAGCAGTAGAAGATTGCAGCAGTTCCAGACCATTAGACGGTCAAAGTCAACATTTTTTATTAGACGGTCAAAAGAACATAATGGCAATTTTGTTTTTTCACATGTAGCAGTTTAAGTGGACCAGCTTTCACTTTAGTTTCTTTGGTCCGCATCATGACTTGTGACAGACTTTATAAATAGCAACTTAGTTTCACGAATTAGATATGCTGACTTAGAAGTTTGAGTAGTTTAGTTTCAGTTTTCAGATGCTGTCCTTTAGTTTCTGTTTTTACAGTTGAATGAATCATTTCATTTCTGTCCTTTTGTCTTTAATTTGATTGAATTCTGCAATCCGTTATTACTCTTAAAATGAAGAATTCTGTCATGGGTTTGATCAATTTACTTCTACTCTTATTATCTTCCAGTATTCAGATTTTGATAAAAGTTTGATAAATGGGGAATGTGTAAACCAATTGGTCTATATGATCTTCACAATCAAAGAGATCAGATTTGATTTCTTTGCGTATAAGAATGACGAGAACTTGACCATGGTTCATGATAGATATTATTTTCTGTCTGGGTTTCGTTTACTGCAACCATTCCTGCACTTTAAATTTCTGCCCATTTACTCATGTACTTTTAAGTTTCTTGCCTTTACAATTCTGGTCCTTTACATTTTTAGTTCTGCAATTTACATTTCTTGTCCTCTAGCTTTCATTAGAGGGTCTAGTACAACCATTAGATGGTCTAGTAGACCATTGTCCGTTAGACACTATAATGGGTGTACTTAGCCTTTTCTTTTAACAAATACATTCGAAATTTACTTTTTCAATTGTAGTTTCAATTTGTTTTACATTTATGTATTGTTTTACTCATTTTGTGTAGTTCTCGTTTTGACGTCTAACACATACTCTTTCACGTTTCTTTACTATAATTTCATTTCTGCCATTTTAATTCCAGTTTTTCTTTGCCTTTATATTTCAATTTCATTTGTTCACAGATTTCGTTCAATTCTGTCAATCATTTCCATTCAATTTCAGTTTCTATATTTCGTTTTTGTAATACTCTGTTTTTTCGGTTTCTTTGTTCATCACTTTTACGAACTCATTTCTTTTCCCCCAGTTTTAATTTGTCTAAGGAGAATATCAAACAAGGGAAATGTACATGAGATGCTTATTTGGAGATTCAACCTAAGTTGGCCTCTACTACATTAGGAGGAACTTAGTTTTATTTTAAAAACCAGACAGGATTAATGGTTCGTCACACCACTATCAAATTTTACTTCAACAACAAAATATTTACTAATAAAAAGTTAAAAACAATGATATTTAATTACTTAGGAAAGAGTATGTTCATGCATTGCATGATAGAACTCATGGTTAGCAGTGTATAGGAAGTTGCACTTAATTAATAGTAGCCTAGGAAATATTCTCCATTGAGTATATCAAGAGACTATATAAGGGAGATATGCAGAACACCTATAGTACATATTCTACTAAATCCAGACACTTGATCCTTCAAGGGATCAGGCCAAGGGTGGGGTTATTTTCTCAGTATGAGTTTAAAAGTAAGTTTTTCACCAAAACTGATTACAGTATAATATCCCGCTCGAATTTCTTAGAATATGGGATATGGCCTAACTAAAACCCCATAAAACTCTGCATGTAAGATGAGGATTACCCAAGCTTAATAAGCTTTTAGTTAAGTAATATATCAAGTCGACGTAGATTAAGCACCACCCTTGGAGCTGATATTAAGGCAGATCCCAAAGAGGCCACAATTAAGCCAGATTATCAATCTACAAACAGAAAATAGCAGGAATGGGTTCAAATATAATATATTAACCAGTAAAAGAACAACTAACCATTGCCATGAGCAGACACCCTGGTAGTAATACCGACAAACCCAACAAAGGCCTTCTACATATTTCAAGACCTACAAGGAAGACCAAGACTATCACATATCCTCTATGAAAACCATAAATTATAAGGGTTGGGTAAAATAGCCATCAACAAGGAGAAAACAAATTAAATCCAACACACAAAATAACATATTGAGGAACTGTACTAGCAAACACCCTCTTCTTATGAAACACAGGCTGATAATAACATCAAGATTTCAAGACACAAACGGCTTGTGCCTAACATTGTAACAGTATGAACCTAGCGTATCATTTAAAAAGAAAAGGAGTAGGTTGCGTGTTCTTTGGTTTGAGAAAATTGTTTTCTATTTTTTATTTTCTGTTTTCACTTCCACTTACAGAAATGCCACCTTCTTTTCAGTTTGTTTCCTTTCTAAAAAGTTTATATATGAAACAGTGAAAAAAAAAAAAAACTTTCAAAAACAGGAAATCATGTGAAAATATGGCAACATTTCTGTAATTAACTATGAATATAGAAAACACTTTCACAAAGTAAACAGGTCGTTATAAGCTCATTTAAGGCGTTTCTGAAAGTGAAATATGTTATCGTCAATAACATGATACTCAAAAAGTTTTTGTAATGAAGAACTTTTTTAAGCATTGAATTTGTAAATTTGTAAATTTTTCCATTATAAACCATGACTGTGTATGGTAAAGAAGGTGACAACAAATAATTTCAAGAATACTGACAGCACATACTGTATCTTTCCTGATTTTGTCAATCTCCTCCAGACCCAACGCACCAAATTTTTCAGCATAATACCTTTCCTTGTATCCAGGCTCTCCTAACTTAACCTGAAAAAATAACAAACACTATGTAGTTAATAAAAATTCTTATAATATTGGATTTCACGTGGTCCGACATAGGCCAAGTTTCCCATTCAGGGATCACTCTTAATATGAATTGTATGTGACCAAAACAAATACATAACTCCTAAGATGCAATCTCTTCTAGCAACTTTCAACAAACAAAAGGAACATTTAATTTAAAAAAGAAAAATTCTAGTTGTGAAATTGATCGTTCTCATCAGTCGTTCCCCCACTCAAAGAGAACACATTGAAGTTGTCTCAGGCACTACCCACGTGCTCCCGTTTTAAATAATGGAAAAAATAAAAAAAGAGTGCAAGTATAAACCCTTGAACATGGCTGCTAAAATTTATCAGAATTCCCCTCAACTGGTTAGTCATAAATGCAACAACACAAACTACAAGTAATTTCAAACACTTCAGCCTTACTTCCCAAGGTTGCCAAAGTAGTAGATCCTATAGGATAGAACAAAAGAGGTATAGCTTACCTGTTATATATAAAATTATTAATTATATAGAAGAATATATCTGTACATAAAAAACTAACACAAGCGAAAAACAAGAACAAATAACATTCATAACTACCATTTAAGTATCTTATAGTTACTACAAGTTTTACAAGGCTTTCTATCAAGAATTTTATGTGCAGAAAGTGGGAACCATGTCACCCACAGACCAGCTGGGCAGAAAAAATTTGTGCGCAACCACAAACCAGAAGACGACAGAAACAGAGGAAGGTAGCAATTGCCGAAGCAGCCTACCCAGATTTCACTCACAGATAAGCAGATGAACCAAAAATTCAATCACAAAAATGACATACATCCGAGCAAACGTTTAATCACACAAACGTTGCAATGGGAAAGCCACCTTAATAGTGACCACTTCAGGGAAGCTGTAATTGCAGCCTTGAGGAGGTGTTTAGTCTCAAAGTAGTTGCATTGCCCTAGAAATGACTTAAATAGAGCTTATAAAACTTGGTCAATCCTTATCTCATAAGTTTGTTTGAGATTGAGTCAGACCTTAAATTTAAATTCCTAAATAGGTGTGATTTCACAGCAAGCCCGGCATATTGTGTTCTGAGCTGGAATTATGGTAAGCCTTCCACAAAGGCAGAAGCATACAACTCAGCAAGTCAGCAGTCAGAAAATTCTAACTATCATAATTCTATGTGAAAACTAATCACCACATCACAACCCAGACATGCTACCCTCAATGTATGTTTGGGAAGCCACTAGAATTACTGTAGTTTGGGGTCCAGAAAAATGGAGAAAGGTTCCCAAACACAACTTTAAAAAATCCGTAAAAAATACTAAATTCAAGCCAAATGCTTAAAAATTCAAGAAATGAATATTGTTATTGAACCTTGTCCGAAACTGATGCACGTGGTTCTTCAGGCATTTCTCCTCTTGCTCTAGCTTTCATCTCTTCATTAATTTCTGTAGCCTTAAAAAACAATCAAATCCAAAGTATTGCATATCAGGAAGTAAACTTCAAAACCATATTAAAATCTAATGTCAGTTCATGAAATTAATCAGACACATTTGTGAATCACATTTCCTGGATGTAAAGTCTAATGTCACAACATAACCCACATCAGAATTCCTTCAAAACAGTAGAATGAGAGAAAAGGAAACAAAACAAATACAATAGTAATATGTTGGCATTTACTTGTGAACTTGCAGGCACGTAACAAGTAACCACCCAAGTTGACAGTCACGTGCTAGAGGGGAAACACAATACCTAGTACAATGGAACAAGGCTTAAGGAGTTCTGCTCTAGAACTTTATTGGACAAAGGTACCTGAGAATTCTGTACATCCTGACAAAAATCTGCCCATCCATGAACTCTACTTAACAGTCATTTCCTTGGTCAACGGAAAATTATAGAACAACTATGTTCCCAAAGTATGATACAGCCAGATCAAATGATACATTGGACACAGTTTAAACCCTTTTTATAATTATTTAATTTGTGTTGAAGCCAAAGCCGATTTAGTTCCTCCATATATACTCAATATGACTTTAGATGATATGAAACAATGTCATTTAGAAATGTCTTAAGCCTTCTTCCCAAATAACTTAATTTCAAGTCAATTCAAATAGGAAGCAAAAATCATGGACGAGGGAATAAAATTATGATGTCTCAGTTAGAAATTTTAAACAGTAAAAATAATAGGCCAATAAAATAGAATGCAAAATGGAATGGAATGAAGCGAAGATTTTTCCACATCAATATTCACAGAAAAATTTCTTACAGTGCATCAAGCAAGCTATCCCATCTTAAAGTACAGAATCATGAAAACAAGCACATATCACTATTATTGAATTCGATTATTTCAAAACTCCAGACGGTTCAGAAGTTAAAGAATCCATAATAATTATCCATTCCAAAGAGGGATAGTCAATACATAGAAATAACAATACCTGTTGAATGCGAACTCGTTTCTGAAATATTTGATCTTCATGAACAGCAACAGACTGAATAAAATGTTCTACTCTCTCTAAGAAAACCTGGAATATTCAATGATATTCATATTACAACACTAATTTAAGCCAGATAGAAGACTTAAGATAAGAGAATCAGTTGAAGGAAGATCAATGCTAAAAATGATTGTCAAATACCAGAACAACACATCACAAAATGACAAACACAACTTAACTGAATTTCAGAAAAAAAAAAAAAAAAAAAAAAAAAACTTACCTCACCCGCTTCAGTAAGATAACCACCCATGGCAGTGAATTCCTTTCTATAAATATGCATCAATAAGTTCACAGCCCCCTTAAGCAGTAAAAAGATTATCAAAGACAACAAATATAAAGCAGGATATGCAGGTAAAGAGCATATGTTAAGCATGTTTAACAAAAAAAAATTAGAAAAAACTAGAAGCATATAGCACTGGCATACTTTTTTTTTTGTTTCAAGCTACTCCTCAATATAATATGGTGAGTTCCAAATGCTTACCTCACGTATCTCTAATGTTGGCATATGAGGAAGAAAGTCATTGCCAACAAAGAAGCATAGAAATACAAAATCATCCACTATGCGTTCAAAGTCAATCTCAAAAGGAGTGTTGGGGATCTCCATTTCATATTGCAAATACTCACGCAGCACCCAGATGTTAAGAAACTGTACATGGAAGGTTTTAGTTTCAAACTAAAAATCAGCAGAAAAGAAGAATGAATATTCAGACTAAAATGCTGGATTACAATATCGAACCTGATATTTCTTCTTGTGAACTGGGGTATCGTCAACTGGATTCCAGTCTTCAGCTTTTTCACCTGGCTTACCACGACATTCAGCTGCAAAATGGCCAACTTGCCCACACTGATAACACTTGTCCTGTTGTCCAGGGAAAGTGATTACCTGTTCACTCATGTAATTAATATCAAGGCAGTCTATTGGGATCAATGATCTAAAATCACTTAGCAGTTTGTATACTGGAAACTAACCTCCCTCAATATAGAGAAATGAACCTCATGTGTGGCTAAGGCCAACATAATCAAATCAGCATCCTGAATTAAAGCTCATATCAATGACATCACCATTTAAAAGCTAAGGATAAATAGACCAACCTTGGATAAAATGAAATTTTCTAAATCAGACAAAAACTCACCAATCCATACAAACAGTGACGTGTATTTGGATTAAATCCAGGAAGGTTGCGCTGTGATCTTATGTATTCCATTATTTTATGTTCTCCCTCACCAGGAACATTTGAATCAGAAAGTATAACCTTCAAAAAAATACCCAATGTAGCTCCATAAATAAATATATAGAGACAAAATGTTCTGAAAGCAAGATATATACAACATGAGAAAAGAAAATAAACAGGATTAATCCTGAGGGAAGGAATGTACAATATTGAAAAGATCAAGGGATCAAAGAATAAATAGGATAAGGTCAACCTTTGTATTTTTCCAGCCAGGGTTGTAATTTAGTCTAGTCTGTATATAATACTGAAGAGCCACTGACAACACAGCCATAAATGGAGTGCCAGGGGTAATGACATTTGAGTCATAAGTCTCAGGTTTGTCTTTAGAAGACAAGAGTTCCATCTCACCCTCAAATTCTTCCCTGAGTCTTTCCTTTTCAGCTTCCTACAAAATCACATGTACTCAACTTTTGTTATACAAATAGCAGATCATTGTAAATAGGATTTTGTTCATATTCTTACAGCCTCAGCTGCATCTTTTGCGGCTCGGAAACGCCGGGATCGTTGCTGATTCATTTTGGCTCTTGGTGCAACACCGTCTGAAGGTGCAAGAAAAGTACATATGGAAAAAATGGTTGAAACGAGGAAGTGATTCAAAGTCAAATCAGACATACAATAACATAACATTGCAGACAAAAAAATTACAGCCTCCCAAAAATCAGATAGTACTTGTTTTCCATATTGGCTATTATGTTTTACAAACACTTATCTGAATCTTTTACCTGAAAAGATTTCCATGAAATTTTGAAGGTACACCATACAAGAATGTGCCAAGTTGCTAATCATTGAAAAGAAATAGAATGCTTAAAGGGGACCAAGTTGATGGATGTTTACAAATTCTTTAGTGTGATTCCTCAGTTTTTGACATAGAGATATCAAATATCTTAGATTTATAACTTAAAGGAGCTGACCTGGCAGATCCTCCATGATGAGAAACTATGATCCAAAAATATAATATTTATCCAATAAGGCTATTCCTAAAATATATAGGATAGGATTCACACATTCCTTAAATCCACACAATGAGCATACTTTTGGGACATGGACTAAAATCAAAATAGTAATTATAAATCCTTGTCACTTATTCATTGTTCACTTAAAGGAATAGTATCAATCTTATTTCCTCCTTGAGTAACAAATAAGATTAAGCATTGGTAAAGAATTATGCATTGATATCGGATTTGGATTCTTATCCAATATGATAAGCAAAACAAATGCATGTCTTGGTGTTCCATAATACTACATTGATGAGAGATGCAATAAAGAAAAAAAGCTACGTACCAATAGCGAGATAAAGAAGCTTCCTTGGGCGAACCAATGAAAATAGATGGTCAATGTAGTCAAAGATTATTTTGAATACATCTTCATAGGTAGCAGGTGCCGGCTGCATTTTAAAGATTCATCAAAGATTAATCAACAACGACCACTTCACATAATAGAAATGTGAATCGTTCGTTTAGACACAAAATAAAGAAACTAAAAATCCCAATCGCCATAGTCTAGTCAACTTTGTATAAGGTTTCTCCCTGCTCATATGACCATGCACGATGCCTCCAGGAGCTCAGTTTACAGAGCCTCTAAATGCAACAAATTCTAAAACAAGTTTTCAACAATCAATTGACGAACATATGACCTCAATATCAATCCATGCGCAAGACTTGAAATGCGAAGTTGAACCAGAAATCTCAGGAGTTCACTACCGCAATTTCTATTAGGTTATCTACTGATATTTTTTTAACCAATGAAGAAGGCATTAATGCAATTAACAGAATAACAGGTCAATCGGTTGCAATATTTCGGAGTCGCGAAAACCGAATAATGGATTGAATGAGAGTGAGGTGAAGCATGTAGGTACCTTGCCGTCAGGGTGAAAACAGGGGTGAATGATGCCGTTCATGTCCAAGTACAAGTTGTCGAACTCCATGCCATTAGGATTAGGTTTAGAAACATCAACAGCGCCGTCGCCGGCGTCCTCCTCCACAACGTCGACGATCGAGAGCGGGTACCGATCCGCGAGCCACCGGTAAAACGCTGGCACTCCCATATTTCCGGCTCGGTTCGGCCCGGCTCGGAAACGACGAGAGAGAGAGGGGAAAAAAATATGATAAAAACCAACAGAAGAAGATGGAGATCTGTATTGCCGTTTAATGTACGGGCGGCTGCGGTGGCCGCCTTATTTTACGAGACCAAAATGCCCCCGCTTAAGAGCGCCCTCGCCGAACCGGTAGCCTTCACGAGTTCGGTTTTTTATGCTTCGGTTTGAACATTAAACCGATCCAAAATTAATTTTTTTTATTTTATTTTGAAAAATACCTCTCATCCAAATTTTAGTGTTCTAAAAAAAAAAAAGTAGCTTTTGGAACTTGCATAGAAAGGCATATTTATTTACAATAACTAAAATATGTAATATAAAAAATTTAAACATATATTATTTTAGATTTCTAAATTAATAAACCAAGTCATTATCTCATCACTAAACCTAGAGCGCAAGTATACACAAAATAAATAAGAAAAATTGGATTGATTAAAGCCTTTGTCAAAATAAGATATGTACTTACACTCTCTACTACATCATAAAATCAAATTTAAAGCATATTACATTATTTTTGAAATTATTTGATGATATATTTTTAATAGGAGGATCTAAGGGTCCTTACATCTTCAATAATCATTATTAATGTTTACCAAAGTTTTTAAAACCGAACCAATAGAAACATTAGCTGAAAATCAATGCAACAAATCTAAAAATATTTTAAACTGAGCTCTTTTATATATATATTTTTTTGTTTATTTTTTCCTAAACCCGTCAATTTAGTTTGGATTTTAGATCGAAAATAAGAAAACTGGACCGAACCAAACTACTCTATTACTATGTTGAAATATAATTTAATAACTAATAAATACAACTGATAAACATAAATTAATATAATTAAATCAATAACATTTCCAAATTATCTAAAAATACCACATCTAAAAATATAAAAATATTTTTATCAAATAAATAAAAAGTCACTAATTAACAAAAGGAAAAAAATAAAAAATAAAACTAACATTAAAAGGCACTATTATAAATAATTCTATTCAACTATTTTCTTTAACATAATTTCTTATTTTCTTCAAGCTTTTATTTCAATGGTTTAGCTCTTGATAATTTTTTTTTATTAGAAACATTACTAAAAACAAAATTATAAATAAAAACTTAAACAAATATTAATTGTAACCTTACAAAATTAAAAAAATAAAAAATAAATTCATAAAGCAAAAGAACAAATAACTAACTTAAAAGCTAAAAGATAGATAAGTCATGTTTGTCAATAATATAATGTTTAGGCACAACATCAATTAAAGAAAATAATTAGTACTTTAAAATATTATTTTTATTTATTTTGAAATAGTGTTTATTCACGTTGATAATATTTTCTAAATATATCATTGTCCTAGTTCTGAAAACTCGTTACTGGAGAATATAATTCTTTTAATATAACCATTTTTTACATTGTACTGTGTTTTATAATTATGGCATGCTATCCTAACATATTATTATGTTCAAGAAATAAATAAATTTTTTATATTATTTGTAATCAATATTTTATCTAGTATAGTAGGCAATATATCGTATGACTTCAATATAAAGTTGGTGCATTAAAGAAATTATGTTTTTATGAATTTTTTTCGAGCTCGTCATTTTTTCACTTGTAACTTAGAAAATCAATGACCCAACCGATATGCTAATTTTGTGCAATCATCATTTATCTTGTCAAATTTTACATAATGAAGATTACAATTCAATCAACATAAATAGATAAATCTTCTAATTGTAATGAAGATTTAATTTTTATTATGTTAAACTTACTTAAACTGATAACTGATTTAAGTATCCGAAAATATTTATTGAGACCATAAATATAAAAGAATAAGGAAAGTTAATAGTTGATGATCAACAAGTTGAATAAGAAGATATAGGATGATATTTGATTTTACAAACATTTTGATACTGTGGAACGTAAACAACCTTACAGGAAAGACACATGGTTAACATGCACATCATGATAAACAACGACAAATATATCATGGAGCAGACCACCAATAAGAATGTTGACCAAATGGAGCTAATGATGGAAGTAGGAAAGAGCTTAAGACCTTGAAAAGGAAGAACACTAAGAAAATCTATGCACTAAGGACCAAGAACGCCCGCATGCAATAAAAGTTGGAGGGCAACAAAACTGTGAAGAAGTATTGGGACCTGACTGGGTAAAATCAAAACTTTCCAAAGACACTAGAAGTCGATGGTTCTCAAAACATTCCCTTTCAACCACCTACCTCCATGAACAACCTCAGCTTAACATCACATCGACACCCATTCATCGAGGATATCATAGGAATATGACTTTCTAATAATTGGACAAGTACGATAGCACTAGATACCTCGACGAACACATAAGCAATTACGTCATGTAAGTCGACTTGTACTTGTTGGATGATGCAATACTCTACCAAGTATTTCTAACCTCGCTGAAAGGGATTGCTCCCGATTGGTTCACCCTGTCTCCCGATGTATTCAATTGACTATTTCAATACCCTACCAGTTAAATTCGGGATCCAATTCTCTATTAGTCAACCTCACCATCTCACATTTATAGCCATGGTCAACATTTACAAGAGAAGGCAGAGTCACTAAATGTCTTTATGAAGTGATTTGGAAAGGTCGTCCTTAACATATGAAACCTAAATCCTAAGATGGCCATGCATCACATGGTAATGACACTGAAATCGAGACCCTTCTCGGATAACCTATGCAAGAAACCAACAATGAACATCAATGAACTACGACAAAGCAGTTAAGTTCATGCAGCTCAAGGAACTAAAGGAGTTTCAGAATAAGGTGAGAAATGTGGATGATGCATTCGATAGCCGAGCTTTGATCAAGGATCCAAGCCAACTGCCACTACAAAAAAGACTGAGAGACCTCTCACGAGTCTTACATTAAATAGAACACACTCCACTAAATGTTGATTAAGCCTGAGTTCTTGAAAAAGTGTTGAGTGTTGAGCTAATATTAACACCTTGAAAAACCCACACTCCTCATAATGTTGATCTCACAAAGCATTGTCGGTATCACTACAACTAGGGTACTCCACAGACGAATTTCATACCCTTTGAGACAAGATCAATGAGTTGGTGCAAGTAGGACACCTCCTCTTTTTTGTTAAAAGGGAGGAGTGGAGAGAGCCACCTCAAGAATCTAACCATGAACGGTTAGACTATGAAAGGATGAGTGAGTAACACGATGATAACTGGGATCGCCATAGGAAATGACTGTTAAGGGGGTTATCAATACCATTTTCGATAGGGTTTGCAAAAGGAGGTATCTTTGCTCATCTTGAAAGGACATCTAAGGGTCATTCGGTTGGTTAATATTGTCGCCATTATCATAAGGAGCTTGTTATAACCTTCATTGATGAAGACTTCTAAGCCTTAGGTCCTAATCATGATGACATGATGATAATCAGTTGAAATTATCAACTTCATCATTATAAAGACCTCGGTTGATCGAGGAAGCTTGGTCGACATCTCATATTGAAATGTTTGAGGATTCCATCACACCTTATCACAAGCAGATAGTCGATTTCTTGGGTGAAAGAGTTAATACTCGGTGTTACATCGACTTATACACGAAGTTTGGTGAAAAAAGTTAGTGCTACAAAACCATAAAGGTTAGGTACATAATCATTGATGCTAATACATCCTATAATGTACTTTTCTACTGTCCATCTCTAAATAAGTTGGGAGGCCATAATGTCAAGCCCCCACCTTACAATGAAGTTCCCTTCTAAGAGTGAAGAATTGTGACGATACATGTTGACCAAAAAGGTTGTTGGAGAGTGTTATATAAGTAGTCTAGAATCTCAAGTCAAAGAACCTCCGAAACTAATCGGATGGTCACTATGATTGACTAAACCAACAAGTAAACAAAGAAGCCAGGATGAGACCTTGGTAAGAGACTATCCTTTTGAGGATAGGCACAAAAGACCAAAAAACGAGTATGGACACAAATTTTGTTGGAAATAACTTTGAAGTGTTGAAGAAGGTGTTGGTGGAAAACAAATACCTCTTTGCATGGATAGTTGCCGACATGTTGGGGATTGATCCCCGAATAATATCTTACAAGCTCTCAATTGTAGAGATGTCAAACCAGTAGCTTAGAAAAAGAGGAAGCTGGGGGAAGGGAGGAAAATCATGGTTGAGCAGGAGTTGGACAAGCTTTTAGAGGCTAGTTTTGTATGGGAAGTCCACTAAACAACTTGGTTAATCAACATCATCCTTGTGAAGAAAAACATTGAAAAGTGGTGAATGTACACTGATTACACCAACCTCAATAAGGTGTGCCCAAAGAACGCCAATTCACTCCTCAGAAAATTTTTCTTGGATCATCGTCAATACATATTTCATGCTTCCAAGCTAAGTTTGTTATACTACCTAGAGCATCTTTACCACTTTTTTAGAGTAAATATTTTGTGAGAAGAAACCGTTGTCAGCAACAATATTACTATAGGAAGGATTAGAAGTCTCAGAAGTCATTATATAACGTGTTTCTGCAATCTATTTAGTAAAATGAATATAAGTGCATAAAAAAAATACATAAACGAAAGAGAATAAATAAAAATGAAAGAGACAAATAAAATTGTCAATCTTATAAGTTTGAGAGTGCGAAGTGATGTCAAACAAAAAAAAGAAGATATAAAAACAAAATTGTACAAGTGAGAGAATTCGTGAGTATGATTTTTTCTGGCTAATGAAGAGAAGTGGAAGAAGATCTTATTGTTAAGGACTCATTCCTACCATCAATAAAGATACCGACCCAACACCAAGAATATAATTAGCTAAATCTCTTACAACAATCATTAATAAAAATCTAACCCTTATGACATTAAAATAACTAGTTTAAAAGTATAATTATAGGTACTCTTGTCGAGAAAAAATAAAATAAGAAAAATAAATGATAATCAACATCAACAAGTTGCATAAAATTTTGCAATAATAATAATCTTGATGAAAATGTCAAATATTAATTTGATCAATAATATCAAAATGTTAATAATTTAGTAAAATAATTTTAAAATATTAAAATAACTATTATTTGTTTTATTTTAGTTTCCATAATGTTTGATGTTTATAAGATTAATTTCATTAAAGTTGATATAGTTACGGTAAGATATACATCGAGAAATCAATGAATAAAAAATACGAATATCTCCCAATTATCTTATATGATAGATTTTCTTGGTTATACATTCATTATTAGTTTGAATCACCAACTCAATCAAATAAGTCTAACATAACGATTATCATTCAGTTAAAACATTAAAATAAAAATTTCCATAAATATTTAAACAGTCCAATAAAATTCTGCTTATGTTTACAAAACTTTGAAAACCAAGGATTATGCGATTAATAATTGTTAATTGAGGTGTTTGAATTTAAGTAACGTATTGCGCATGCTTTGGTCCACAATGTGGTAATGTGCTGTCACCTTCTATTTCTTGAATTGTAGTGCCTCCATTGTTTTTTAAATAATTATTAGTATGATTAGTTTATTGGAATCTTATCATGGTGACTCTTAAATATTGGATAAGTTTGGTCATTATAAGTTACTTAAAGTTTAATTAAATCTTAAATGAATATGCTTGGAAATATTTTAATAATATTGATGTGTGTAAATTAATATACTTTGATGTGTTTTAGCATAACTCATGAAATACGATAGAATTATAAAAGATAAAAGCGTAATATAGTTAAGTAATTAATTAATACATTATGTTAAGAAACATTTGTTATATAAGTAGTAGCCATTTTTGACATTCAAATCTTAAAACCTTCAAAAAAAAAAAATTATAAAAAAAGGATTTCGGATCTGATTGCGATTTGAAATTTCCTTTGAGCATGTCATGGTTGACCTTTATCAAAACTAAGTTCTGCCCATTGATTTGGCCACACATAAAAAAAATAAAATTGCATTAATATATATTAATTTAAACAGATTTTGAAATTCAAGGTGAGTGATTCAGAGTGAAAGTTACTTCAGTTTTTCAATGAAATTATTATCATTTTTATTATTATTAATTAAGTAAAAATTATTTTTATGCAAATAATATAGATATTAAAAAACTTAAATATATTTCTAATTTACATAAAATAAGAAGTCTTGGTTTTGATTTGTAATTTATTTATTTATTTTTACAAATTTAAATAATTAGTTTATAAACGTGTGAATTTTAGTTATAGTTTTTTTATTCTTTTAAATTTTAAATTATTTTTTAATTTATAATATTTATTTAAAAATAATCTTAAATTTAAGGTGTTAATTGTAAAATTAACACTAATCACTTACAATAATTATTAATTAATTAATATTATATAATATTAAGGTATATATATATATATTTTAACTTTTACAAAAATTAAAAATAAATAAAATAAAAACTCAACTTATTTTACCATAACTAAAAACATATTTAAGATGAACAAAATCTTTATCCAGAAAAGGCCGTTGAAGTAATAATTCATTAATTTGGTAAACTATTTATCATAACATAACAGAACAGATTATTAATTGTCCGAGCCTTTAATTTTTTTTTTCTTAAATAATAATGAATTCAACGGTTACAATAAATGAAACTGCAATTCAAAAAATTTTCGCAATGTTTATATAATTTTTTGAAAAATATCTCAGGTGGACATTTAAGGAAGCGGAATCTGTGCTTGTACTTTTCTGTGATGTTCGAAATCAGTGTTGGAAATTTGAAACAAGAACAAAAAAGGCACAGACAAAAAAACAAAAAAAAAAACAAAAAACAAAAAAGGACCTGTCTATGTCTGAGAGAGAGAAATTAAAATCTGTATATATGTGTTTGGTTGTTCAGGAAAGAGACCATTGAAATTCTCGTCCTCTTCATATATAAGTCTTCTCTGATCCATCTTTCTATCAGAAACAAGCGTTGGTAAGGATAAGGTTGTGCTGTGGTGGTGACTCACTCTGGTGAGCCTTGGAATTGCATTGTTCTAACCAGCTTTTATCCTTTTATATTTTTGGCTTTCTATGGCTATAACTCTTAACTCCTTTTTTTATTTTTTTTTTCACTTGTTTCTATGTTTTTTCTGTTATTTTCATATCCTCTGCCTTGATTAAATTAGATGCCTGAATTTTATGTACCTTACTCGTTGATCAGTTAATTGATGATAGAGTGCTTTAACTCTGTTATTGACTTTTGATTTTTCAAGCATAAACTTCAGGGCTTAATCTACTTATTTTATTTTCGCTGCATGTTTCTTCAGTTTTTTTCTTTAGTAGATCGATTCGTGACACTTGAACAAGAATTCCACGTTTTGAAGAACTAGTAATGTTTCTGAACGTGAGCTCTGTGACAGTATAATTTTCTAGGTCAATCTGAGGCTTGAACTATTTTGTTTTGTATTTTTTTTTATCTGATTCTCCGTTCTCTTAGTATAGGGTTTATGATCTGTTTCTTTTTAGTATTTATATTTACAACAAGAAAGAAAATACCAATGTAATAGCGATGCATTCTGAATTGAAACTTGGAAATTCTTCTGTTTTTAGTCACAGGATAACTCAACTCAGCTGAAACTAGTTGGATAATTAGTTTATGATGATGAGGTATCTTTCTGTTTTTAATTACCCGATCTTTGAGCCAATTTTATGATTTTGCAGTGATTCGGTTAACATGGCGGTTGAGCAGTCAAGCATTGCAAAAGATGTGACTGAAGTAAGTCATGTTCAACTCTGTTTTTTTTGTCTTTAGCTCACAGTACGTGTGAATTCATTTTTGTAATGTGCAGTTAATTGGCAAAACTCCATTGGTATATCTCAATCACATCGTGGATGGATGTGTTGCCAAAGTTGCTGCGAAGCTAGAAATGATGGAACCTTGCTCCAGTGTCAAAGACAGGTATATATATATATATTTCTTCAGTTTACTCTAGGTTTGGTGCTTGCCTGTTTATGTTCATAACACATTTCTAGACATGCTTAGATTGATAAAAATTTGGCAAAGATGTTGTATGATTGATGTCCAAGTCTCTTATGGCATGCAACAATATGTACTCAGAAAACTTATGCAATATGATTATTTATTTTCCTACAGGATAGGATATAGCATGATTATGGACGCTGAGCAGCAGGGACTCATCAAACCGGGTGAAGTTAGTTCTTGCTTTAGATTGTCCTCTCCTTGTAGATTTGAATTCATGTTTAATACCTATCTTTCACATTGCATCAAAGCTTCACTCTACTTATTCTTCTCAATTTATGGTAGTATTGTATGAGTTGTTGTTGTTTAATGCTTTTTGCTATTGACATAATCTAGCTTTCAATTTTAAAACGTGAACACAGGAGTGTTCGTGTAAGGCACTTGACCAAATTATTATCATTTCACAGTCTTATCTTTCAAGCAAACTTATTACTGTGTACTTGGGTATTAATCTGGTTTATTGATGTTCATGTTATTAGAGTGTCCTCATTGAGCCTACCAGCGGAAACACTGGCATTGGTTTGGCATTCATGGCAGCTGCTAAGGGTTATAAACTCATTATAACCATGCCTTCTTCAATGAGTCTTGAAAGAAGAACCATTCTTCGAGCTTTTGGAGCTGATTTGGTTCTCACAGATCCCGCCAAGGGGATGAAAGGAGCTGTGCAGAAGGCAGAAGAGATAAGGGAAAAGACTCCCAATTCTTATATGCTACAGCAATTTGAAAATCCTGCCAACCCAAAGGTATTGTGTCAGTGCTCTTTGTTTGAAAAAATCAGTTGGTTGAGGAGTATTCAGACATTCTATCATTCCTCCTATTGTTAGATTCATTATCAAACCACTGGACCGGAGATCTGGAAGGGCTCCAGTGGGAAGGTCGATGCTCTTGTCTCTGGGATTGGAACGGGAGGGACGATAACAGGTGCTGGAAAATATCTGAAGGAGCAGAACCCTGATATAACGGTTAGGCTTTTCATTTTCTCATGGTGTATGAATTATTCTTCTAATGTTTCCCCTGCACTGTTCATGATTTCCCCACCATTTTTTTTACTTAGCTGTATGGCGTCGAACCAGTAGAAAGTCCAGTACTGTCTGGAGGAAAACCTGGTGAGTATTGACTTCTAACTGTTTTCATGGCAACTGTTTGATTACTGGACCTGGAAGAATATAAAGAAAGATCTCAATCTTATTTTTTGCATACTAGAATATTTTAAAGAGTCTTAGATATCTGATGTTATTCCATATTTTTGTTTCTTTGTTTAATTAGGATTAAGAGTTTAATATTTTAGTACACATAGGGGCTAGTGCTTTATATTTTGTAACACATTATTACACACCATATATCAATAATAGTTTATTATCTAGAGTTGGCTCTATCTCCTTTCCTCCTTCACCTCAATTTCCATAACTTATTGAGGTTCCTAAAATTTGGAACTGAACTGTAACGATGTTTTAACTCCATGGTTCTTTTCTTCCATTGCCGTGCACAAATTTTGAGCACTGAACTGAACTTAATACCAACATTACTTTCTGTTTTATGCAAATGTGGATATGGTAAGAAATTTGAGAAAACCAAAACACAAAAGTTAGCTGTTGTAGTTAGAGAACCTACAACCTTATAAGCTCCCCATACTACAATTCCGCAGTTCCAGATTCAGGTGCAATTGTATCCATATGTTCCACCAACTTAGCAGTCCCAGCGCCCATGCAGGTTGTCTGTGCACTAGTCCCTTTGACTTGTCTTGGATGAACACTACAATACATCACCAACAATGCCACTTGTTTGAAACATGAAGAGAAACTCTCATACCAATTGATAAGAATTTTAACTAGAATCCAGTGTAAGACTTAAGGACTGCCATCATATCTCTCCCTTGTCTATCAAGTTTATTTTCTGTTCTCTGTCTCCATACTTTGAAATTTACCTGGAGAATCCAAAAATACTAACCACAATTTGATATTTCCAGGGATAAAACAGAACTATTTTACAATTTCATCTGGTTTCTTACTTTTATGGAATACATTGTTGATCTGTTGTTTGTATTTAGTTTCCTAAATTTGAAGGAAGGAATGTGTGTTTGTCATTCACCATTACAGCACTTATGTTGTTATTCACGCATGTCCTTAATGAGCATCTGTGCGTGTTTATTGTCTTCTTACCTTTGTTCACATTCTACCATTACAAAATAAAAAAAAAAAATCTATATAATACTTTTTTTTTTGTTTTATATTTATGAAATGTATTTTCCCTGACACATGCGTGGTCCTTAAATGGATATAAGGTCCTCATAAGATCCAAGGAATTGGTGCTGGCTTCATCCCTGGTGTTCTGGACGTTGATCTAATTGATGAAGTTATTCAAGTAAGCCACACAACTTTTTGAATATTTGTGCTTAAATAGTGTTTTTTTTTCATGTATGATAATATGGTGTGCCTCTAGTCTCACCTAATATTTTTGTTCTTTATGTACACGCAAGAGTTATAGTAATTGAAGGCTGAAATTGTATTAATGAACTTCTATGGAGGAAGCATCTTAATTTATCCATATTTTTCTGTATCGATAGTAATTTTCATATTTGTTTGTGATTTTAGATTTCAAGTGAAGAAGCTATTGAAACTGCTAAACTACTTGCTTTGAAAGAAGGTTTGCTGGTAAGTTCACCTTGAAAATATGTTGTTTTTCAGTGGTATTACTTCTTCTCATGTCTTGACTTTGATTATGTGCATCATCTTTTGTTAGTAGCATATTTTGAATTGCCCATGCTTTAAACACACAGTGGCTGGGGATTGAGAGGAGACATTATTTTTATTGCTATTTTGTTTGTATTATAAACATTGCAGGTGGGGATATCATCTGGTGCTGCAGCTGCAGCTGCAATTAAGATAGCAAAGAGACCAGAAAATGCTGGAAAACTCGTTGTTGTAAGTTTGTTTGTTGTTCATCTACAATTTTTTTTCAGTGAATGTCATTGTTAGCTTCACTTCAGACAACATGAATGTGTTCAAAGATTGTCATAATAGTTGTATCTTTAATTGTTGATTGTTGACAGTTTTAGCTTTCAGAAATATCTTGTTTGTTTGTCACAATTATATTCAATCACTGATAATCTTGTTGAAAACTTGTGTAGGTGGTCTTTCCAAGCTTCGGAGAGCGCTATCTATCATCTGTGCTCTTCGAATCTGTGAAGCGAGAAGCAGAGAGTTTGGTCTTTGAACCTTAAATATAAAGTCAAATTACTCGTGTAACAGCCATTTGATGCTTCTCAAGTTGCATCCTCTCCTTAGTTTATGATTTTTGTTTCGAATGTAAAATTTGGACAGTGGGTTTGTGTTTGGTTGTGAAATAAGATTCAGTTACAGTAACAAAAGTTTGCTGTATGTTCAAACTTGGCTACAATTGTTTAACTCTGTAGAGCATGGTATCAAGACTCAGTGTACTAGTTTTGAATGTTAATTTAATGGAGGAAACAATGGAAACTCTGGACATAAAATAAACTTACATGAATTTCTTTGTTGATCAAAGCTTAAATATAATTTGATCCAGATGAATATATTAAATGTTGAATTTAAGTAGTAAAAAGAAATTTTTACTGTATTTTGTTTTTTTCCTGCTATCTAAGTCTGGTTTATTGACATTGAGATTACACTCCTGGTAGCTTTCAGCTTCCATGAGTAATAAACTAAAGAAACTAATAAACCCAAAAAATAATTAATAACTCAAATTGGAAGGGGCTGCGCGAACGCAAGCCCCACCGCCACAAATAATGATGTAGGCTCTCCCACTTGGGGAGACCTTAGGGTGGCACCCTTCCTAAGTGCAATGGAAGTCACCAACCCAGGCCATGGGCCTTCATGATCACCCATTGACCCCATCCAGGTAAGTATGTTTCAGTGTTGTTAGTTGCTTTCTATTTAACCAATTTGTTAAGTGACATGACAACAATTTTTTCAATGTGGAACTAGCTATCCATTTTGTTGTATTTTTAATGTTTTAACTATGATATCTACCATTTCCACTATTAATATTTAAAGAATTTCGAAATATAGTCGAGGGAAAAAAGTATGTGATATCAGCACAAGTGAATTCTTGTCCATTGGCTTTTGCCATTATGCCTATATAGGATCATGGCCCTATGTTTCTCTCTTCCGTGTTCACTATGAGTATAACCTATGAGATTTTTATCATTCAATAAATATAAGTGAAGCTTCTCATTCCCCTTCGTATCATGTATTACCAACATGATTCAAAATGAAATGACTGTTGCCAATTGCATATGGTGAAATATTGGATCTTCCCACCAAAGAACAATCCTGTTATGCATGAAGAAACTTGCTTTGGAGATGTTATATCAGAAGAGGTATAACCATTCTTAACGTGTAATTTGGTTGTCCATAAGCATTGTAATATTCAATCAAGCATTTAACATTTTATCTCTTTTTTTGGATATAAGATTTGCCAGATTCGTGGTATAACATATGTGGTTCGAAGACATTGCTGATTTTCAATTTATGTGCAACTACTGTTCTTCTCACAGCAAAGAAACGGTTTGAAGTTGCAGTGTTATGCAGGAGGCAGGCGTTATTATAAGTGTCAGAAAACCTTTCTTCATCTGTGTTTAATTTGGATTAAGATTCTATATAAATGGTATTTAACAGGAATGACACATTTATGAGAGTGCCTCAAAATATAATATAATAAATTAATAATTAATAGTGATAACAAAAAAAATAAGAGAATATTAGTTTCTGAACCTTGCTTGGTAAGCAGTTGAGATTGTTTATGCAAATGATAGATTTTAACATTTTAACTCAAGAACACGATTTTTAAAGTGTGTTTAAGTTGAATGAGAGATAATCGACCGTAGTTAACTTGTGTAACACTGCTTGGTAAGCAATCTAGATTACTTGTGTAAGCCATAAACCATTTAAATAAGTTTAATTGTCCTCAAAGAAATTTCTTTGACTTGTATGATAATCTGGTGTGCCTTAATTCTACACCCATTGTTATTGTTTTTACATACATGCAAAACATGTAATCTAGACAGCATAAACAAGTAAAAATTTCATTTGTAGCACTAGCACAAATGGTTATTAAGTGTGATCTAAACTGTTGTGAATAAGTTTTGACTTATTTTACAGAGAAATAAATTCTTATTAGTACGAGATGAAATCTCTTCTATTATTACTTTTCTCTGGTTTGTGTAGTGGAAAATGAACTTATATGGGAGGAAGCATTGTTAGTTCTGCTTTAGATTCATCTGGAAGTGTATTAATTATAAATATATTGTTCATCTGACATGAATTTTTCTCCTCTGAATGCCATTGTAAGTTCTGCTTAAGATTCAATATGACTGTGTTCTAAGATTTTCACAGTAGATGCATTTTTAATTGCTTATCCTGGTAGAAGCTTCTAGCATTAGCTCTATGTGGTGGCCATTTGATGTTCCTCAAGTTGCATTATGTTTCTTTTAGAACAATTAAGGAATGTTCTAACCTCTGTATAATTCAATTGAGTATATAAATACAACCAAAACACTTTCAAAATGAAAAGATATATATCTAGTCAAGATATTTCAAATAATACAAGATGTAAAAAACGTGCAAAGAAGATGTATAAAATATATTAATTTAATATATTTAAATATCAAAATTATAATATATAATATATCAAATTATGATACATGTCTCCTCTATTCAAGAAATCTATACATTATAAAACAAAAATTAGTATATAAATGATTTTAAAATATCATTACTAACTAAATATCAATTTTAATAATTAAATATTTATAAAAAATATATTTTCTTTTTTCAATTCATCTTGACATACACATATATATATATATATATATATATATATATATATATATATATACATATATATATATATATATACATATATACATATATATATATATATATATATATGTATATATATATAAGATATGATAGTGACTCAATCTTAAATTTCAAAATAATATTATCACATAAGTTTCTTCATTTATTAACTACATTTTCCCTTGTATTCCACATAAGTTATAGGTCTCTAACCACATTATGCTAACAAATTATTTTATTGTTAAATAAAATAGTTAGATTAGTAAAGAATAAGTACAATTTTATTGTTATTAATGATTATTAAAGAATAATTATATTTTTTAGAACTATTAACTTGTCAATTTTATTTCTTGTTTAAAAACATTTATCTTTTAATTAATTAATTAGTTTTTAGGAAAAAATTACTTTTCAATTATTTTAACTAAGAAATTTCACATATATCTTACCTATTAAAACCAAAAACTAAACAAATAAAAAACTATACATTTTTTTAAATTTCAGTTAAATATTTTAAAATTACTAATCCTTACATATAAAAAAGAGTTAGCTAAATTTAGTCAGAGTGCTCTTTAGAAAAAATAAACTTATTTCATACGTCAAACAAAATTTAATTATTTTTTTATATCTTTTTAAACAATTGTATACTTATTTTTTTTTTTGCTTACTCTAAATAGTATAAATATTTGATATAAAATAGCCTTAAATTTCGTATATTTTATTTTATAATATACAACAATAATAATAAATAAATAAATAAAACTAAAAAATTCTCATTATGTAGCATAGTAAATTAGTGATTGCTTAGATTTTGGCATGTCGTCCACCAAACACACTTAATACTTAATTCGCAACTTCTTAACTTGGTCTCACCAAATCTACATTTTCAATTGAGAAATAATTTTTATATTTCTTGTCCATAAATTTTTATTTTTTTCAGGTAAACATAAAATTGTATTAAAAAAATAAATTTATATTTACAATTATATTAATATATAAGAATTAGTTTAAAAGGGTTTTTAACAAAATGAAAATATTTTGCACAGGAGGAGGGGTGTGAGAGTCTCAGAAATTTTTAATGTTAAAGAACTTTGGTTTGGATTGGGGCTTACGAAATTAAACTTCACAAACGACGACGTTTGCTATGAAACATATTTAACCAAACTATTCTACTTTTTCTTTGTGTTCCTTTTCTTTTCTTTTCTTTCTTCCTTCTTCTTACCACTGACGATCCAAGGTGATAGATATTCGCTGCCATGGAAGTTGTAGCTGAATCCCAGCGAACTCTGTAAGTGTACTCTCTCTCACTTCCGCCATTTCTTCTTTAATGTTTTTTTTTTTTTTTTTTTTTTTTTTCTATTTTAGTGTTTTCACAGTGAATGATTTGATTTTACTCTTGAACTGCATATTTTGTTTCTCATTTCTTTGCCCTAAATTATGCTTTAACCCTTAGGTACCCATACGTGACTGGATCCTCTGTAGTCGCTATCAAATACAAAGATGGGATTCTCATGGCCGCTGATATGGGAGGTCTGATATTCAATTAGCTTTTTATCTTCGTTTCAAAATGCTCTTTTTCTGATTATTGTGGAAGTTGCTTTCTCGGAGTATTTTCCTTCAAAGAAATAACATTATCGGAGAAATAAATTTTAGCGCTGGTATTAGTTTTTGTTGTCGATTCATTAATCTGCCCCCATCTCTGTGAAGTTCATTGTAGTGTTTTTTTAAGTATAGGAATACTTGTATATCATATTAATTGGGGATATGTTGATAGCTTCATATGGATCTACCCTGCGGTACAAGAGTGTTGGGCGTATCAAGCCTATTGGAAAACATTCTCTCCTTGGTGCTAGCGGGGAGATAAGTGACTTTCAGGAGATTCTGCGCTACCTTGATGAGCTTATGTCAGTAACTTTTCCTTTCAATGATAATTGTTACTCATTGTGAACCGGTTATCTCAAATAAGTTTAGTGCTAAAGGTGTTATGAGTTAAAATGGTTGCATCTGCTCTGTTTTGCATGCTAGGCTTGCCTCTTTTTTCTTTTTTTTTTTTTGCACAGTGAAATAGTCCATCTGTGTAGTTTTTCCCTTTATCTTCTAAGTACTACAACAATTTCCATCTAAATGTTTTGTTTTGAGTTTTGACTGTGCAGCCTTTATGACAACATGTGGGATGATGGGAATTCTCTTGGACCTAAGGAGGTGCACAATTATTTAACCCGTGTGATGTACAATAGACGGAACAAGTTCAATCCTCTGTGGAATGCACTTGTGCTTGGTGGAGTTAAAAATGGCCAGAAGTACCTTGGCATGGTCTGAATTTGTGTTTCTTTGTTTGCTTTTTCTTTCCAGTTGCAAGTTTGGTATACCTGCAAGGTTTTCTTCCAACAATTAAATCCATGTGCCTTATCCAGGTTAACATGATTGGCATTAATTTTGAGGACAACCATGTAGCAACTGGGCTTGGAAATCATCTTGCTGTGCCAATTCTTCGTGATGAGTGGCATGAAAACTTGACATTTGAAGAGGGTGTCAAGTTACTAGAAAAGTGCATGCGCGTGCTTTTATACCGGGATAGGTCTGCAGTCAACAAAATTCAGGTTTTATACTGTTTCCTTTTCTTTCTCAGCTCTGTCCTGCCCTTCCCCTCCCTTCTCCATTTTCCATTTATCAAAGCGTGTGTATAGGGTAAGTTCTGAGGGTTTCAATTTTTACAGCCTCAAATGTACATTTCTCATCTGGATTATTTACCAAAGTAGTAAAAAAGACCTTTATTTTATGAGAACAGCTTCAATACGTACATAAGGAATTGAAAAGTAACACTGGGCATTAGGGAAGTTTTAAAATCTCACAATGCTCCTTTGTTGGGAAAGTCATCTTTTGATGTATTTTTCCTTCACTCTAAACTGGTGATAGTAAGATCTGGTACCTAGCTTAGATAAAATTGTTCCTACCAACTCGACCAATAGTTCATCAATAGCAAGTATGAGAAATTTGTCGGGGATAGACAGTAATTATCTTGTTCAAATCTCTATAGGCAACCCAACCTCCAAGTTCCATCTTTTTTCCTCTCTAAAATTGAAAAAGTGAAATATGATGTTATTGTCCTCCCTTTACTTGTCCTCATTGTTCCCCTCTGCTAAGCGCTATACATAGGAGAATATTCTTCTCAAATTCTCATCTTATGTTCATGTTTAAAGATTTTGCTCAGTATTTTGATCGGTTTTGGAATTTGTATGGGAAGCTATTGAAAATTGGTTGGTGATTTTGTCTGGAGTTCTCTTAATTTTGGATTATGCATGTGGTTTAGGCTGATGAATATATGAGAAAGTTCATTAGTAGGATTTTAGCTCCTAAGTTCTCTCTTCTTTACCTTTGTTTGCATACTTATTTCTAACCTCCACTTTTAGCTCATGGAGTAGAAAGTTAGTAGCTTCGATCTGAACTAAAATTATGACTCTGCCTCCAGACTTCCTCCCTTTAATAAACTGAAATGGACTATTATACATTGCGTGTGATGAATAATTTACTATACTTAAAGTGTAATGTACGACTGTTTGCAGATATCCAAGATTACAGATGAAGGTGCCACTCTTTTCCCTCCTTTCTCGTTGAAAACGGACTGGTCGTTCTCTGCCTTCAAGAATCCAACTGTGGGCGCTGAAGGTTCATGGTAGATGAACTCATTGTGAAATGAAACAGAATTTTAAATGAATTCCAATAGACTGCTTCAAGATGTTAATGGGATGTAAAACGAGTCGGCCTTCTGAAGTTAAAAGTAACTCTGTTTCTATATCTTTTTAAGTTCGAACTGATCTGTTTCATTAGGATCTATATTCCAATTTCCTTTAATTATGACATTCATCGGATATTTTTCCTTTCCAATTGCTTGCATAGACATCAATGCGGTCCACCTCTTTGAATTTGAAGTTAATCATTCAAAGATTTGTCAACAAGATTCATTTGTTATGTTTTCTTTTCCTGTAGAAGAAAACTAAATGCTTCTGCCATTTTGTTTTAGATGTTACGTCTCTCTGGATTTCTAGAAGAAACAAATGTTCGGCATTTTTATATAATTTTAATTTGTAGAAAAATTTACTTATTTAAAAAAAAATTCTCTATAACTTAAGAAAATTATTCTTTATTTTCATATCATTTTAATATTTTATTATGCTTATATTTTGTATTAATCGTTTAAAAGTAGTAATTAGATGAATATAGTATAATGTTTTACAATTTTTTTTCTGAACTATGGAATGAGCTCTGAGTTGAGTTAATAGCATCTAGACGATTGGTAACTTCACTGAGTAAATACAATTCTGAGACAGATTAAGTTTAACATATCAATTCTAAAACAGCAATAAAGTTTACGGATTATTTAGAAAAAACATAAAGTTTGAACGTTCATTTGCAAAAGTGGTAAAATTAGATAATCAATTAAGATGAAATTTTAAGGTATTTATTTAGAACTTATTTATTAAAATTTCTAAAATAATTTAAGTCTATAGATTAATTTTAACTTATGTAGTAAGTCAATTCAATGGATTAACTTAGTGCCTTGGGAAAATGATGGCTATCCAATGGGTTGGGGAAATGTAGAACAAAAAAACTGATGTACCAGGCCCATTATTTCACATGTTATAAATCTTTGCTTAAAAATTATCTAAAATAACACGCCTAGACTCATTATTCAAATTAGTGAATACAATTCGAATTAGTTTTGTTGCCTTACTTTTACCCAAAAAGAATTAGGGAATACAATTGGTTTCGAATAGACTATTCAAACATTGAATTAGTGTATTATTAAATAAAGGATTCAAAAAATTAGAAGAGAAATGAAGTAGGGAAAGGCGAAAGTAAGGTAAGAAAAAAAGGAAAATTGTTCAAATAGTGTAAATTTAATTGAAATGGGTACATTTTCAAAATTTTAGCCATATGGATAAGTCATATTTTAAATTTGTAAAAATGAAATCATACCAGCTTAACAGGACTTCAATATTCAATATAGATGAAATCGTGTCTTAACACAAAAATAAACGTATTGAGAAAGAAAATATATTTTTTTAGTTATTTAATTATTAAGATTGATACTTAATAATAATATTTCAAAATTATTTATACACTTTTCTTAAATATAGAGCAGACATTATGACTATGATATATTATGTCACTATTTTGATATTTAAATATATTGAATTAATATATTTTATTAGTTGAATTGTCATAAAAAAAATATTATTTGTTTGATTTAAAAATAGGTTGATTTACTTAAACGAATTCACTTGATTAGATAAGTAATATATTTTGTAATCAATTATAAAATGACACTTTTGTTAACATATAGTTGTTTTCTTTATTATATGTTTTAAGAAACCAACATTCAAACACCAAATTTAACTAGTAACTAGTACAAGCATTGAAGTATCATTAGTTGATACAATTTCAGTTACTCTTGTAATAAACTAAGGTTGTGTTATATTAAACTAAAGTTATGCACCATTTAGCATAGGATGCTAATTATGTAGTATATATATTATGGAAAGAAGAGTTTGATATTTTAGTTTAAATTTTTTATATGAAAATATTATTTGTGAAATTAAAAAATAATAGTGCAATTGAGAAATAAATAAAAGTAGTAGGCACATTTTAAAAATTATAAAAAGGATATATTCAAAATATAGAAATTAGTAATTGAAAGTGAAAAAAAAAATAAAGGTATAAATTTACCTACAAAATAAGATAAGAAGAAAAGTTAATAATAAAACTGCAACTAAATATAATATATATTACATAAAGTAGTTTATCTATTAAAGGAAGTTAGTTCTGTTTGTATTATAGCTTTATGTAGAGGGTGATAGTCACACGATGTAGATAGATATTATTGTTGTCTCGTTATCAAATCCAGTCTTGTAAAAAGTATTGTGAATCGGTAATAATGCATAGATAATATTAAATTGTATATAAATAAAAGGGTGAATGTTGAAGTTTAAGATATTGTATGTGTAGAAAATGAAAAATAAAAAGATAAGTAATAATGATCCTTATACCTTCAGGTGATTGAACTCATTAAATTTATGATAATTTTATCCATGACTTCTGTAAATACAGATAGTAACTTTTATATTCGTTTATGATTTTAGATTTCAAGTAAATAAGCTATTAAAACTCTTAAATTAACAACTTGCTTTAAGAGAACGCGTTTGCTGGTAAGTTCACCTTAAATATAGATTATTTGATGGTAAATTCACCTTAAATATAGATCGCTTTTTAGTGGTATTACTTCTTCTCATGCCTCGACTTTGATTAATGACATCATCTTTTGTCAATAGCATATCTTGAATTGTTCATGCTTTTACTTGTATACTTTCTTTTCCTGCTATTGTCACTAAAATTTCAGTTTGAGGATATGTAAATACTTGTTGTCACTAAAATTTCAGATTGACCCATGATGGAGCCTAAAAGTACATAATATTTTGGATGGTTGGTGCACTCTATTATTAATATTTCTTCACTCATGGTAACATAATCTATTATTAATATTTCTTCACTCATGGTAACATAGTTGGGATTGCCTAATGCTGTGTATGATTTGTGAGTAAGTGTCTAGAATTAATATTTGGAATTCTATCTTTTAACATATTTAACTAGATTTGTAATGTAGTATTTCATGAAAATTCTAATTTTAACTGTTTTATTTAGTTTCATATTATGGAGTGTATATTAAATCAAATTACAATATACTTAATAATTCATTACAATATGTATTAAATCAAATTAGAATATACTTAATAACTATTCAATATAGGGGCTGCGCGAACGCAAACCCCCACTGTCACAAATTATGATGTAGGCTCTCCCACTTGGGGAGACCTTAGGGTGGCACCCTTCCTAAGTGCAATGGAAATCACCAACCTAGGCCATGGACCTTCTTGATCACCATTGACCCCATCCAGGTAAGTATATTTTAAGGTTGCTAGTTGCTCTCTATTTAACCAATATTGATAAGTCACGTGACGACAACTTTATCAATGTGGGACTAGCTATATTCTGTGCCAGAGTTTGTTTATAAAAACATACAAATAAATTTCTGTTTCACCATTTATAGGGATTCAGAATTCATATTTAAATAATTTCGAAATCAAAGTATAAAGAAAAAGTGTATTCCATCAAATAACTGGCATACGAGCATACATCACCACTTGTCTATTGGTGCTGTTTTGAACTATGAAGTTATTCAAATAAGTCACATACCCTTCCGACAGTTTTTGGTGTTTAGATAAAGAGTTTTTTTTCTGTCATAGATCATTTGTATCTGTTATTCACATAGAGTTATAGTAATTGTGAATGCTGGGAGTGTAATAATGCACTGTTATGGAATTTATGATAATTTATACATGCTGTCTGAAAGTATATAAACTTTCATATTTGTTATTGGCTTTGGAAGAAAGTTTGCTTTGTTTGTATTATAAACATTGCAGGTAGAGATATCATCTAGTGCTGCAGCTGCAGTTGCAATTAAGATAACAAAAGAGACCAGAAAATGCTGAAAAACTCATTGTTGTAAGTTTGTCACAATTTCAGTGTTCACCTAACATCAGATTTTGTTCACAGAATTTCAGTGTTAGTTCCACTTTAGACAATATAAATTGTTCAAAGATTGTCACAATAGTTGCATTTTAAGTTGCTTATAGTTGTAATAATTTTTTTTAGTGCTCTTAGGTAATAGTCATTTGATGCTTATTTTTAGTTTTAATTTAAATTGTATAAATTTTTACCATAATTTTAATGCAAATATTTTAGTAAAGTTTAATTATTTTGTCTAGTCATTGACCTAACAGGACATGTGCATACAACAATGTTTTGTTAATTGTATTTTGAACCCTTAGAAGTTTTTCCATTGAACATCTGGTTTCAATTGCTCCAATCAAGTACCATTTTTAAAAAAAATTAATGAAATTAAATTCTAATACTTAGTTACCATAAATTTCAACTTCCATCAATTTCTGTTATTTTGTTTATTTTATATTATAAAGACTGAATAAGATGCTATAAGTGTAATAAATTTTCAATTAATAAAAAAAGTATTCAGGTAAAATTTTGTCTGTTTGTTTCTTTTATCAGTATGATTCATCAGTGTTATATAATTTTGTTTCAGACTAATTTGGACTTAAAACGCAAAAAATAATAATAATAATAATTTAAATCTTTGAATTAGAGACAAAAATATAAAAAAATAGTTAATCTTAGAAATTTAAATAAAATCCTAAAAGCTTCAAAAGACTTTCTTAAATTTTATAAATTAATGTTATGACCATATTTACTCTTTAATATTCATACAGTAATTTAAGTTTGTACTATATTTACATATAGAGGATTTTTAAGTATAAAAAATGTTAATAGATTTTTGTTTTTTTAGGGTGATTTATTGCCAGGCTTTTATTTACTTCCATCCTTTCTTGCAACACCACCAACCTATTATTACACTACTACCACTTGAGACACGGGAAACCTTAATTAACAATTGACCTATAATGTCTGTTACAACTAATTGAACATGACACTGTCAAGAATGAAAATGACAATTTCCTTCTAAAGTTGTTAGTTTTGATTTTTTTTTCTTTATATTGATAATTAAAAGTCATATAATTTATTATTTTTAGGTAGAGTTGGCTATGCACTTAAATCACATATGCAGTAACCCACATGAAAGAATTTTGGTTTTTGGCTTGTATAGTTCACATCTTAAAAGCTTCAATCTTAATAACCACACTCATTCCGGAAAATCCTGCAGCCTTATCTACATTCCCAAAAATATAATTAAAATAATTTTTATATATTTTTAAATTAAATTAAATCCAGATAAAAAATTTAAATTGAAATTTAAAATACATTAAGAATATATATTTAAAGATAGATTTATATATTATATTCTTCATTATAATAAAGATTTACATAAAAGGCACCAAACTCAAAAAAAATTGAAACAAATAATCTTCAATTTAAACTAAAACGAGTAAAGATTAATAATATCAAGAGATAAAAAAGACAAAGGTGTGTGGTTTCAAAAGTTGAGAAGAGCAGAGACATTTTTGGAAGTCTCAAAACACGAGTTAAAGATAACGCAGCTATAATCGAAAATATAATTAGAATATAAAAGAGTTCACAAATTGTAAAGATAATATTAATAATAAATTTTAATTTTTACATAAATTATGTTGTTCCAATAACTTTTGAATATATAACTATGATTTATATATTAAAAAAATTAATTAAATTAATTAAAATTTATTTACTAATAAAATTAAAAGTGTACTACAAGATATTATTAATTATTTTTTAATTGGGTTTATTTTTTTAATTAAAACTTAATTCATATAGAGAAAGTAAATAACTATTGCATATTTTGAAAAATATAAGATGAAATTTAATTATATTAATTTTAATTGAAAATTCTCTTTTTAAGATATAGAAATTACAGTGACAATGAAATGTGAAATTAGATGCAAATTAAATAAAATAACAAATGTGGTGGTTGGATTTTTTTATTAGTAAAAATAATATTAACCTGTCATTTTCTATTTACAATTATTACTTCTTTTTTCTATATAATATGAAAATAATAAACAGTTTCGTGTTAAGATAATGAAATAAAAATGTTTTTAAGCCGGCATATAAATATTTTATGCAATTTACTTATGTTTCTAATTTTATTTGTTCACACTCTAAATTTCTACTCGTCCGACGAGATAGAAAGGAAGATTTTATATTATTTTGTTTGATTTCTATCTATGAAAAAATATTTTCTATTAATATCTCTATTTCTATTATTCCTATTCTCTTTAGACTTAAATATAATAAAAAATAAATAACTTTATATTAATTAAGAAAATTATTTAATTTCATTAATCTCAATTTAGTTCTAATCCAAAGATGGGACCATTTTCTAACGGAGTAAAGAGTTGTCATATTTTACTGGCTAACAAGAAAATGTGTGGTTCTTAACAGAGCATTTATTTCATTTTGAATTTGCCTTTACCTATTTTTATGGCTTTTATTGTTTACGGGGCGTGCTTTTCAATCTGACATTATTAATTGCAGTATAAAAAAAATAAAATTAAAACAGAAATGGAACGCATTTTTCACGTATTATGATTATAAAAATAAAAATGAAAAAGTAAAAAAAAATGTAAAATAGGATCATGGTATAAAAATTACATTTAAATCGACTTTTAGTCTTATAATTTTGCAAGCATGCAGCTCTTGTTCTTATAAAGTTTTAATGGTAGATTTATTATCCGCTGCTAATGTGTTATTTAACTAATTACAAAAACATATTGCATGCATGATAATGTTAATTATTATTAAGATATATAAATAAGGTTTCATAATAGACTTTAATACACATTTTATTAATACGTCGGACTTGATCCGATGTAAAGTTTACATTTTCTTTAAATTATATTTGATTTTGACTTAAAAAAAATCTAATATAAAATATAGTTTTTAATTAAAAGTTCAGTAAAATGGTCTAAATTAACTTAAAAAAATAAAATAAACCTAAATTTTTAAATTTGAATAAAAAAATTGAATTAAACTTAAAAACAAACAATAGAATAACCTAATTAGATTGTTGTGGGAGAGAGGAAAATTATCTATTGTTATTTTATTTGGTTGAAAATAGAGACTAAAGGTGTCACTTCTGTACATAATATTCATTTAAATAATGATTTTTATCCAGTAAACGATATAGTAGCTAATTTGAATTAATTAACTATACAAAAATGACAAAAAAGTGAGACAAATTAAATTAACGCTGTGAGTTTTAAAATAAAATGCGATATTTATATTGAACTTTATGAAAATGTCACAATGCATTTTCGTTGTCGATTTTTTTATTAATATGCCGTAAATAAGTGACTAAAATCCTATATTTATACTAATGTAATCATGATTTTATTCTTAAAAGTCACAGTTAATTAAAATAGAATAATATAAATTAATTGTTATTAGGTGATGTGAGTATATTAAGTATCTTAGAACAAACTTTCAAGTTAAAGACTAAGAGTAACAAAAGTTTATTTTGAAAACCGATTTTTTTCATTTCATAAACAACTTCAATTTTTTAACATCGAATTCATTAAGATAATGTATTATTATCGAAAGTATTATATGTTTTGAAAACTTGAAAATCCGTCAAAATTTTATCGTTAAAAAATATCAAAACAAATTAATATATATATAAATATATATTATTTTACTCTTAAATAACACTGACTATTAAATGATCTTTATTTTTAAATGATATTGACCATTGAACGTGACATATTAAAAAAAAAAAAAGTTAGCTCATAAAAAAACTAAAAATATTTTTTGTTACGACATTTATTACCAAAGTTTAGTTAAAAGTGAATTAACATTGGTTTAACTAATGTTAATTGCAAAAGGTTATTTTTTAAAATTATTATTTAACATGAAACTATAACTAACATGTATACGGAGGCTATTCTTTTATTTAAATTAAGATTTAGTATTGATTTAATCAACGATAACAATAAAATAAATATTTTAAAATATTATTGAGCGTAGATCAATCTAGCACTTTACTTTATCCTAATCTTTCTGTTTTTTGCGCTCAAATTATGAATTAACATTGATTACACTGAATCTGATTATGAATTTTTTTTAATTAAAAATGTTTTTAACCAACGCTATCGTTTTACTATTAAAAAATAAAACAAAATAAGAAGAAAGTGTATGTAAGTGATAGCTACAAATATTTAAATTATTAAAAAAATTTCATGATAGTGAGTGTTAAAACATACAAATAATGATAATACTACAACTAATTATTTAAATATTTGATTTGGAGACCGAAATATAAAAAGAGTTGATCTTATAAATTTAAATAAAATCGTAAGCCTTCAAAGACTTTTTTTTTTAATTTTATTTAATTTTATAAATTAATATTATAACCAAATATACTAACTATAATAACTATTTACTCTTAAATATTCATACTGTAATTTATGTTATATTTATATTTAAGTATAGAAAATATAAATAGAATTTTGTTTTTTTAGGGTGATTGATTACGTTGTCACCAATCCTACCTAGTACACGAGCACAGTAACACCGGTGAAACTTTTTTCTCTTTCTTTTACCAGCACACGTGAAACCTTAATTAACATGTGACAAAATAATGTTTGCTACTTGCGACATTAAATAAATAAAAAATAAAAAGATATACATATAGAACACTATTTTCTCCATACTATGATTATAAAATAAGAATTAAGAATTAAAAAAATGTAAAAAAATAATAATTTATGGTGTAAAATATATTTAATTCCACTTTTAATCTTTATAGGTTTGCAAATATGCAACTTTTGTTCCATAGATTTAGTTTTCCAAATTTTAAAATTAAATAATTTACTGTTAATATATTATTTATTTGCTTAAAAAAATGTTACATGTCTATTAGTGTCAACTACTCATTAAGATATTAAAAATAAAAGTTGACAATTAACTCTAATACATATTATTTTTATATGAATATATTAAAAGTTTTGTTAGCAATTTAAATTATTTAATTTTAAAAAACTGAAAGACTACATATATTATTGAATTTTTTCAGATAATGCTAAACTATGTGTACAAAGATGGATTTGAGTCTAAAAAATAATAGTATATAAATAAAATAATAATTTCGATAATTCCTATACAAAAGCAAGGTAAAGTCCCTTCATTAAAGGAAGAAAAGAGAAATTTATATCCCACTCTATGTATACTTCTACGATATTTAATTAGGTAGTTAAAAGCCAAATCAATGTTTTTTTTTTTTTATAAAATTTTATTTAGTTAAAAAACAGGTTTGTTTAATTCATTATAAAATCATAAATATAATACATGGAAATAAATCTAAATAATAAAGTTTTAATAAAAACATCACAATAAATTAAAATTCAGACACAGTTGACGTATATCAACCTATTAATTAAAATCTCAAATAATAATGTTAAAAAAACTTGACAAAAGAGTTTCATGATTTTCTTTCATAATATTTTAACATCCTCTTATATCATACATTAATCAATTAATAATATTTTAATTTTAACTAGAATACTGATATCAATGACTCATCTAAATATTATATTTTACTATTAAAAAATTGTCATAAAATTGTTTAAAACATATATTGGTTCCCACCGAGGAAAAAGCAAAGGAAAATGTTTTTCTTTTATATGTGCACCCTTCAATTTTCCAACACCCTTCTAATAAAACCTAACAAAAAAATAATATATATATATATATATATATATATATATATATATATATATATATTAATTTATCCATCTCAAGTACCATAATTCATAAGATTTTGGAATGGAGTTAACCATAGTACGCAAGTACCATAATTCATAATGGTAATTACAAAAAAAATATTTTTTAAAATTATTATTTAACTTGAAGTTATAACTGACATATATGGACACTATTTTTTTATTTAAATTACGTATTAGTATTTATTTAATCTAAAATAACAATAAAATAAATATTTAAAAAATATTATTTAGGGTAGGTCAATTCAGCACTTTAATTGATCCTAACTTATTTGTCTTCTTTTTTTTTCACTCAAATTATGAATTAACACTGATAACACTGAATCTGATTATAAATTTTTTTTTTCTAATAAAGAATTTTGTGGTAAATGCTATTTTTAATCAACGCTATTTTTTTTACAGTTAAAAAAAAACAAAATAAGAAGAAAAGTGGAACTAAGGAAAGAGTTTTTTTTTTAATATGTAAGTAATAACAACAAATATTTAAATTATTATTAAAAAATTTCATGATAGTAAGTATTAAAACATACAAATAATGATATTACTACCACCAATTATTTAAATATTTGAATTGGAGACTGAAATATGAAAAAAAAGAGTTGATCTTATAAATTTAAATAAAATCCAAAACCTTCAAAGACTTTTTTTTATGATTTCTTTAATTTTAGAAATTAACATTGTAGCAAAATACATTAACTACAATAACTATTTACTCTTAAATATTCGTAAAGTAATTTATGTTTATACTATATATTTATATTTAGTATAAAAAATGTACATAGGTATTTTGTTTTTTTAGGGTGATTGATTACCGGTGTAGGCTTATCTTTAGTTTCGTCCGTTGTTCCAACACCACCAATCCTAGTACATGAGTACTACAAACAAACACGTGAAACCTTAATTAACATGTGACAAAAAAATGTTTATTACAACTAATATTATTTAGTTACAACATTAAATAAATAAAATATGAAGAGATATACATATATAACACTATTTTCACCATGGTATTATCATAAAAATAAAAAACTAAAATTAAAGAATGTAAAATAAAATAATTTATGGTATAAAAATATATTTAGTTCCACTTTTAATCTTCATAGATTTGTAAATATTCAACTTTTGTTCCTATGAAATTTTAGTTGTAGATTAAGTTTTCCAAATTTTAAAATTAAATAATTTTAATCTACTGTTCATATATTATTTAATTGGTTATGTTACACGTTTATTAGTGTCAACCACTCATTAAGATATTAAAACTAAAATTTGATAATTAACTCTAATACATATTATTTTTTAGAGGAATATATTAACAGTTTTGTTAGCAGTTAAAATTATTTAATTTTAAAAAACTGAAAGACTACATATACTATTAAAATTTTACAGATAACGCTAAACTATGTATACAAAAGATGGATTTGAGTCTAAAAATAATATTATATAAATAAAATAATAATTTCAATAATTCCTATATAAAAGCAAGGTAAAGTCCCTTCATTAAAGGAAGAAAAGAGAAATTTATAACCCACTCTATATATACTTCGACGATATTTAATAGGTAATTAAAACCCAAATCAATGTGTTTTATAAATTTCTATTTAGTTAAAAAACAGTTTAGTTTAATTCATTAATATAAATAATATTTTTTTATATAAATATCATAATGAATTAAAATTACAGACGCAGTTGACGGATATCAGCCTATTAATTAAAATCTCAAATAATAATGTTAAAAACACCTTGACAAAAGAGTTTTATGATATTTTAACATCCTCTTATATTATACATCAATCAATATAAAACTCTTTTTAATATATTTTAATTTTAACTAGATTACTGATATCATGACTCATCTATATATTATATTTTATTATTAAAATATGGTCATAAGTTTATAACATTAAAACATATTGGTCAAAATAACCCTCCTTTCTTACTCTTAATCGGGAATGTTTTCCCAACCACGAAAAAAGCAAAGGATAATATTTTTCTTTTACATGTACACCCTTCAATTTTCCAACACACTTCTAAAACCTGATAAAAATAATATTATTTTCTTTTTTTTTTTCAATTTATCCATCTCAAATTATTTTATATTTTAAAATAAGAATGTTTGAGTACGATCACCCAAAATCAAAACATAATACGCAAGCACCATAATTCATAAGATTTTGAGGAATGGAGTTTGTTTATCATCTCTTTATAAAAGGGCAACAATTTTAGATGCTTTCACTCACTCAAACAAAATAAGTTAATAACTCTCTCTCTCTCACACACATATATGGCCTCATATTCTTCTCCTCTAAGGTTTACAGTGAGAAGGTGCCAACCTCAGCTGGTGCCTCCTGCTATCCCCACTCCTCATGAAGTTAAGCTACTTTCCGACATTGATGATCAAGAAGGTCTACGTTTCCACGTTCCAGTGATACAAATTTATCGAAAGCAAGCATCAATGGCAGAGAAAGACCCAGTTGAAGTGATTCGGCAAGCATTGTCGCAAACACTTGTCTTCTATTACCCATTTGCAGGTAGGCTTAAGGAGGGGCCTAACCGTAAATTAATGGTGGATTGCACTGGAGAAGGCGTCATGTTCATTGAGGCTGATGCTGACGTCACACTTGATGAGTTTGGTGATTCTCTCCAACCTCCATTCCCATGCTTCCACGAACTGCACTACGATGTTCCTGGCTCACAACAAATTACCAACACTCCCCTTCTACTCATACAGGTTCAGTACCCTTACTGATATAATTAATTCATCTCTGAATAGTTTGTTGACGTTGAATATCAACTGATGACATCACAGGTGACACGCCTTAAGTGCGGTGGTTTCATTTTGGCCTTCTACTTCAACCACGCCATTTGTGATGGAGGTGGTCTTTCACAGTTCATGAAGACGTGGTCTGAAATGGCTCGTGGTTCAACCAAACCCTCCATTCGACCTGTATGGTGTAGGGAACTCCTGATGGCAAGACATCCACCTCGCATTACATGCAACCATCGCGAATACGAACATGTCCCAGACACCATCGAAGGAACCATCACATCAAGAGAACATGGCATGGTTCTCCGATCGTTCTTCTTTGGACCTTCCCAAATAGCTGCTATCCGTCGCTTGGTTCCATCCCACCTTCAGCATTGCACAACGTTTGATATCATCACAGCATGTTTCTGGCGTTGTCGTACAAAAGCATTGCAGATAGAGGCAGATGAGGACGGTGAATGCACGTGCAAGGTTCAATCCTCCTTTACCTGTTGGTTACTACGGCAATGCTTTTGCATACCCTGCAGCAGTTACCACTGCAGGGAAGCTTTGTGAGAATCCATTTGTGTATGCATTAGAGTTAATAAGGAAAGTGAAAGGTGAGGTGACAGAAGAGTACATGCATTCCGTGGCAGATCTAATGGTGATTAAGGATCGGTGCATGTTTACAACCATAAGGTCTTGTATGATTGCGGATTTGACACGTGCGAGGTTTAGAGAAGTAAATTTTGGGTGGAGTGAGGCTGTGTATGGTGGATTGGCTGAAGGTGGGGCTGGGAAGTTTCTTGGAGCAACCTATCAAGTGTTGCATAAGAATGCAAAAGGAGAAGAAGGCATAGTCTTACCAATTTGGTTGCCTGCTGAAGCTATGAATAGGTTTGCAAGAGAGTTGGATCACATGTTTGGGAACCAAAACCAAACTACAATAAGAAGTCCTAGTTCAATCATGTCTACCTTATAGTTTGTTAATAGCTTATTAAACAATAAGTTTATAGTTTAATCATGTCTTAGTATGGTTGAAAGGCTTAAGAGAAATTTAGCTTTATGGAAATACAATAAATTGAACTCGAGAAAAGTTGACTTCTCAATTTTATTTATTTTTGTTCACAATTCTTCTAAGTTTCGAACTATTTATTTTTAATATTTGTCTTGTAATTTTATTTTTTAAAAAATGAAAATAATGACATGTAACACAGGACATAATGTTTTATTTAACAACAAAAAATAGAATTAATGGAAGTACTTAAGGAGTGTTCCAACCTATTACAATTAAAAAATAAACGAATTGACAGTTCTCCACTCCAGTCTCCTAACAATTTTGTCTGAAGTGTAACAATACGTTGCTACTGCTGCTACAGTCCAAGCCTTCATATTCTCGTACCAGCTCCTTCAATTAGAACATTTATGGAGTAATGATCTGCAAAAAAAAAATAAAAAAAAATCTTGCATTCCACCTAGATTTTCCCTCCTTCCTATCCCTATCCGACAATAACTACTATATCAACCTCTATCTATTTGATCTCTCTTAAGCAATCTACAGGATGCATACACCATTCTGCAAAAGTTTCCCATAGTTTCAACCCACTAAATTTTGCCCAAGACCAAGCATGCAATTGTGCCACTGCAAAAATCTCTACCTCATCCACCTGACTAACATCGAAAATAACCTTATTTTTATGGATCCAAACATCGAAAATAACCTTATTTCTATGGATCCAAAGTGCCTTAACGACTGCCAACCACATCCCTCTCCAAGCATAATTTGCTTTTCTACTCAATCCACTGAAATGGAAACTGCAAAAGTGATTAATTATGTCAATAGATCTTACCGTGGAAAGCCCTACCCAATTGTCACACTTGAGCCACAGTCTTTGTGCAACCTCACAAGTGATCAATAAATGCTGCAAAGTTTCCACATCCTTATTACACAAAGGGCACAAGTTACTCGAGACCAAAATCTCTCTCCTCTCAAGATTGACTCTATAAGGTAGTCTATCAAGTAATACTCTCCAACCAAATATCTTGGCTGTTCCTAGCACCTTAAGACTCCAAATCTCACCAAAGCATTCATTACTCTGAACATCTGGAATCTCTTTCAGAGCCTAATATCCAGAATGGACTGTATAGACATTTATACTTTCACCTACCCAACATCATTGATCAAACATATCTGTATTCCAAACAACATTGTTGATGAGTTCCTCAAGCTGATTTTGCAACTCTTTCTCCCATTCAAATAATCCTCTCTTCCAAGGTATACGCCATATGAAAACCTATAAATTTTCAAAATCATTCCTCAAGCAAAACTCACTAACCATCTTATCTTTGAGTACTAAGACCCCATATAATCTAGGAAACTTTTCCTTTAACGTCCGTTCTCCCACCCATCAATCTTTCCAAAATTTAATCCTGTTTCCATTACCAATTTTCCATCTTATCCTTTGATCAAACTAGTTAGATTCTTTATTTGCTTCACAAATAATTCTTAAATCCTTCTACCAGTTCGAACTTTTATTAGATGTCATAGACTTTCTCAACTCCCTCCAATCACCATATTTGGATTTATCATGTTAGAATTTACAAAACTAAAAATGGAAAATAATGACAAAAAAAAAATGAAAAAATATTACAAAGCTACTTGACCTATTTTTAAAAGAATAATAATAAAAAAAAATGGGGGATAGTGTGCAAGTAAATATGCGACAATGTTGAACTAGAAAAAAAAATGATTAGTTGACTATTTGGGTGTGAATTCATATCGAGAATCCTTGTGAGATGTTTTTTTTTGGACGGCGCTTGTGAGATGTTTGTTAGACAGAAGAAATATTGTAGGAGTATATGATGTATAAAGTGTTTAGGTATATGTGAGTAATCTTAGCATTTAACAAGAAAAAAAAGTAAAAAAAAAATTGATTTTTCTTTTAAACATGTGACTTTTTTTTCTTTTAGTTAAAGTAATTCTTTTATTTTCATCTCCACACTTTATGCATCATTTTTGTATGATGTATAAATTTAGATTTATATATGAGAGTAATCATAAAGCATTGAATAAGAAAAAAGTAAAAGAAATTGAAAAAAACATTTTTTTTGTAAATATGCATTTTTAGTTAAAGTATTTTTTTTTATTTTCATCTCTGCACAAAAATCGTCAATTTTAACATAGTACTCAAAGAATCGACTCACTAGATTTACCAAGATGCATAAAAATGATGCAGGCGTATCAGTTTGCTTCTATTAAAATAAGGTGTAGCTTCAAACATGTACCTCAAATGGACAAAATACAGAATATGTTTTGTTAAATTTTTGTATTCATTTATTCAGCTATTTAATTACGAATTATTAAAATTTTACCTTAAAATATTGAACTCTTTTTTTTTCACAGTTTTAGTAGAAAGTTAAATTTCAATTTTAATTAAAGTTAAAAGAAAAAATGTATTTTGATACTTTCCACCAAATAAATATAACCTTATTTTAATAATATAATAATATGTATTAATAATTTAATTTAAAAAAAATATGTAATTAAAATGTCATTATATAATTAGTTGTGAAATGCTCAACTTAGATACATCCAATGACATCTAGAATTTATTACAACTTTAAATTTTGGTCATGGAAAATTTCTAGTTATTAATGCAATGCCCTTCATAAAGTCCTTAGCCACATTCAAAAGTGATAAACGTGATTCAGGCAATGTAACCACAATTTGTCAAACTTACTTCCATATAATTGGATTTTCATATCTTTCCATATCTAAAGCTCAAAATTTGTCAAACTTTAACAAAACATTTTCATATTTGGATTTTCGTATCTAATATCAATCATAACTAATTTTCTACCATTATTTGGGTATAGGTAGAAAAAAAGTTGAATCTATGTTTAGAAAGAAATTGAAGCACCTAACAGTTAAAGTCTAAAATAATATAATATTTACTGTAGTTTATCCTAACATGTTGATGAGTCACATTTTTTTAAGATTTTTTTTTTTTTATGATTTCTTTTTTTTTTTGTTATTATTTATTTTTTTTAATATAATTTTAACTATTATTATTAATATTATTAATTATATACTCCAAGTGAAAATGGAACCTGATTCTTATTTTATTATATATTAGATTATTTTTTTTGTCATAATATTATTTTTCTATTATTCTTATTATGATATTATTATTATGATTATAACTTTTTATGATTAATAATATTAATATTAATAATATTTATATTAATAATAATGATATTAATATTAATTAAAATAAAAGTAATATATATATATTTCCACATCATCATATCTCTTATGTTTTTAAATTCTCTTTCTTTCCACTATCTTACGAAACCATAGGAGATTACTTTAACTATACTTACTTCAAAATATTTAAAATATCTTACAAATACACACATTAAAAAAAGTATAAAGCAAATAATTTGTAGTGTTATGGACAATTTTATTAGAATAATTGGAAAATTAATTTTTTTTCCATCAACTAATAATGATGGGAAATAGTGTGATCATAGTATCATTCAACTATGTATCTATGTCAATTCACACACATGATTGATTTAAAGTTTGAAATTGACTTGAGACATATGATCACATTATTTTGGAATATTTGACAATTTTAAGTTTCGTTCTTCTATTTAATTATTTTTTCTACTTTCAGTATTTTGTTAAATACTTTCATACATTTTAATTTCAATTTTCCCCCAAACTTATCATGAATAGTATTCACATTTTAAATATTAATGAATAGTATTTAATTTTTAATATTAAATCTATTATTTAATTTTTGTCATAAATATTTAATTTTTAACCCAGTAATGTTATTCAAAGTTTGAAATGCAGTATATATATATATATATTATTATTAACTTAAATCATAAATCTATATTGTTGATCTAAATTTTGAATTTTAAATAAACACTAATTTTGTCATGGTTAAATTTTTTTAACCCAAAATTTGACTAGATCAAAATAATGAAGATTTAAAATAATATTATATTACTATAAAATAAAAATCTTGCTTTCATGAAATTTTAAAAATATTCATATATTTTAAAATTAAATTAATATTTTATTAAAATAGTCAAAATATAGAACAAGATTAAAAAATATTAACAATTTTAATTAATATAATAAATATTTTTGATTAATTTTATCTCCATAAAATCATTAACTTAAATTACTAAATGAGACATATTTACATCTACCTATTTTTATATATAATATAAATAACTTAGTAAAAATTTTTAATTTAATCTTTATCTTTAGGATATTAACTTATTACTCGAATTAATAATTTTTTTTCATTTTCTGTTTTATTACCTTTTATTTAAATATAATAAAAAATTTATTAAATATAAAATTAAAAAAGGATTTGATTTTAATTTATATTAAATAGTTAAATTTCTTTTACTAATTTTCAAATAAAATTTAGTTGATCTCTCGACCAAAATATTTAAATGAGTCCAAACATTGTCGTTTGAAAGAAATATAAGTGTGACTAACTTGGTTACTCGATCAAAATCATTAAAAGAGATCAAACTATGTCATTTGACTATGCTCATTTATAAAAAAAAATAATGTGTCACCTTTATTGGAATTATTTATTATAAATAAAAATAAATAAAACTTGTAAGTTGAGAAAAGATTTGAACCTATACTATAGACTCATAAAAGTAAGACAACTCTCTATAAATTCGGATCAAAATCTATCTTCTCCCCAAAGGAAATGGAAGGTACTTCTTTAATATTATGACACTGTAGAATAATATCACGTTCTTCGTATGATTTCAAAATAAAGTTGATATGAGTGATATTATTATCAGAAGGAACCGTAACAAAGTGTGAACTACTTTGAATCTTTGAGCAAAACATACCCTAATTGCTTTTGAATCGGCCTTCCTACAATGGTGTCGGAAGTGCCGAGAGACCCAGGTCCAAGGCAGAAATTCTTGAGCCACTAAATTTTGCATTATCCATGAACAACACTTAGCTCCAAATTACAAAATTTCCCGAAGCGGTATGTGTAGTTTGTCTGAGGAGCATTGGGCATTACATGATCTCTTCCAGTATTGAATATTGTGTCAAAGTCACAAGGAATGGCTCATGTATCTTTGCTTTGGTGGACGTAAACTATAATTAGAAATTACTTGTTTCACGTACTTCCATTTCACACTATATTTTATTAATAAAATATTATATATAAATAAAATAATAAAATAGTTTAACGTTAAATGGTGTCAAAATATCACCGGCCAATATAATTTGTAGCTCTAACAATAAAAGTTCGATGAATTTCTAATCTAACAAAAAACCATCATGGCTGGACCCACATGAATCACAAATGATAATCAAATGAAGATAATTAACAAAATTCACCAAAGTAGGCCCGACTTGTACTATATTGTTATGTGAATGGTAATAAATGGTTGCTGCTTTTATGAAAAATTGACACATTTTAGGGTATAAAAATGTATGGATGAAAAGGCGCTACTTGCACGTGAATGTGAAATAAAAGGCTAGCAGATGGAGATAATTGTAATTCCTTGTATAAAAATTACCACCATTCGTGATTCAAAAAGTTGTATGAAGTATTCGAATTGCACCACAACTTCATCAGACACGAACTGCTTAACGAAATTTTCTTCCAATTTCTTAGGACGATACTGTTTATCGAAATATGCCATGAGCATGGTGGTGGCCTCACTGTGCAGTACGTGAACAACACTACACTTTACGGGATTCAATTCAAAAATATTATTGTTAAGGAGGGGTGGTACGATTGGGTGGAAGAGCCATGCGAAGAAGATTTCTATATGAGTTTTGATTTCACAATTGGTCCCAAAGTCGACGACAAGGGCAGCCTTTTCAAATACGCCAAGCTTCTCTCTTCCCATGACAAGCTCTCTCACCCTGTCAAGGAGTTAGTCTGGTCAGCATGTTGATTATGACCAGAGACATGATATATTCAGGGAAACTATAAGGTTTATCAGGGTGACAATAAAAGCTTTCTTGTTTGTAAGAAAAAGATGGCCACTTCCCCGGAATTGATGTGTTGCTTCTGTCCTGCTCCATTTGAGCAGTTTCTTGAAGCTGTTAATAATATGAGATTTGATGAGGAGCCAAATTATTCCAAGTTTATACGCTGCCACCGTTGTCAAAACCATCGTTGAAGTTAACTCACATGATCAATGTCAAAATAAGAAAATGAAAACTGTGTTCAGAATTTCAATAGCATACAAGACACTATCTTCTTTGCTGTCACAAATGTCCGAGCAAGGCTTGTCAACAAACTCATGGCAAAAACTTATGGTATCCCCAATGCCAGCACTGCTAAAAGTATCAACAACAAAAACAAAAGAAACATTGAACTATGCGTTATTTTCTACACAAAAAAGTGCATGCAACGTTGCAATGTAGCTATCATCAAAGAAGAATCAAGCAGAAGCCATGATAAAGTTATTATAGAAAAATTTTACTATAAATCACAAATTTAGTAGGTTTATTTAGTTGGTCTCTGTTGTGATTTTGTGTGGTAGAGAGTGTGTTGACGAACCTTATTCTTGTGTCTAACTTGCAAGGCGCATTTGGGTCAACATATACAGAACCAAATTTCTCTGCAAATTTGCTAGAGCTTCTAACAAACAAGCTATCAGCCTTGAGTGAAATTCTTCTGGCCTCATTTTCCTATAAAACACAAAAGGAGATTTTGAGATGCATAAAACATTAGCAAATGAAGTGTTCAAAATTGTGTGGAATGCTATGGTACTGAGTAAGTAGTTCACACAGATAATTAATTTTTGAGTTCTTTGGTTTCAGCCACAAACCGCCTATCATCTATCCATGGAAGTTTGCAAATTCCCTAGACCAAAGACACACAACATTTGCTTCCATCAACACTAATTACACTGCATGAACAAAAAACAATACTAACCAATACAAGGAACATGAGTGAAATAACCTTACAAACAAAAAGGCAATGATAAGAAACAAAAAACAAGTAAATAGAACCAAAAGTTGAATAAAATGCTTCTAGCAAGATAAAATGGCTTACCCTGAGGATAAAAGTCAAGTATTATAGATTGCTCATCTAGCATCAGTTGTGCATAGGCTTTTGGAAGTGCATGAACACCGCACAAGAGTAAAATTAAATATTATCAAGGTGATGGAAATATATATTAGGTTTAAAGTTTATGGTATCTTCTTACTATCATTCCTTTGCTTAGGACTTAAGGGGCATGAGTCAAGTGAGAGTAAAATTTGAGAGAGGTGTCCCATTCTTACCACTTGATCAACTTCTAAGTGTCCTTCCCCCGATAAGGTAACTTTCTTGTGTTGTCCTATTTGCTAACCCATTTGATGGTTGATACCATAAACTTTAAACTTAATATATATTTCCATCACCTTGATAATATCTAATTTTACTCTTGTACAGTGCTCATGCACTTCCAAAAGCCTATGCACAACTGATGCCGATGAACAGTCTAGAATACTTGACTTTTATCCTCAAAGCTATTTTATCTTGCTGGAAGCATTTTATTCAACTTTTGGTTCTATTTACTTGTTTTCTGTTTCTTATCATTGTTTTTTTTAGTTTGCTAGATTTTGAAGTTGACACTGAAGGAAAATGCTTCATGATTTTTTAATTATTTAGTACTATGTTTGTTACTTTAACAATTAAAAAAAATTAATAATAATAATTAACAAAACTGTAGTGAAAAAATTAAGACATACAAATTTATTTTAAATTAAAACAAAATAACATGATGATAATAATAATAAAAATAATTCATATGAATTTAATAATAATAATTATTATTTTTAAATTAAAATAAAATAACATAATAATATAATTAATAATAAGTGAATTTAATAATAATTATTATTTTTTAAATTAAATTTGTATGAAATTATTCTTCTTATTATTATTATTTAAATTAAATCCATATGAATTTAATTAAAATTATTCTTATTATTATTATTATCATTATGTTATTTTATTTTAATTTAAATAAATTTGTATCTCTTAATATTCATGTTATAGTTTTGTTAATTATATAATAATAATAATAATAATAATAATAATAATAATAATTATTATTATTATTATTATTATTATTATTATTATTATTATTTATTTTGTTAATTGTTAAACTTAAGGATCATAATATTAAATAATTAAAAAATAATTGAAGAGAGAGAAACAATTTTAATTAATGTCACTAATTGAAATCGTGAGCATGTCACTTTTATTTTGACTAGTTTGAAATTATGCCTATCTAGTTGGCAGAATTTGTCCATTTTGGTAAATAATTTTTTTCTACCCATTTTAGAAATTAAAATTGAAAAGTACACCAAAATGAGAAAAAAACGAGATGAGTTCTTGATGTGTTCTATCACATATCGCGATGCCATAATGAAAGCAAAGGAGAGGAAATACAAGAACACTGTACACCACTCTAAGAAGTGGATAATATAATAAAATAATCAATTTAAGTATTTTATTTAAAATGTGTTTTAAAGCAAATTTAAAACAATATCCTAATAAATATAGCAATTGCTTTGGTGGTGCTCCTTCTGTAAACTATGTTTTATTTTAACGGCTTATCTGTATATCTCTATGTCATTTATTTTACACATTATTTTATTTACTTATAGTAAAAGAAATAATTATATTAGAATTTTCAATTTAGTCTTATGACATATGAGAACGTCATATTATATAAAGATAAATAAAGATAAAAAGAATCAAAACCTGAAATAAAAAAGAATTTTGATTCATCATCTGTTAGTTCTGTCCTTCTTGATCAATGATTCTCTGCAAAGAATAAGAGAGAAGAGTGTGTGCAAACTGTTCCAAGAGGTCAAAAGCGTATAGAGAGAACTCTGTCTTCTTTATTCTTTAATAGGGAGAGGAGAAGAGTGTGTACAAATGGCTACAAGGCCAAAGGTATACAGAGAACTATCTTTTTTATTCTTTAATTCTTTAATATGGTAGAATAAAAACTGACTCTAGACAGTTATAGGAACTCTTTTATATATTATTAATTAATAATCGGCTCAACCCATTTATTATCAGCTCATCCAATAAATATTCACATAATATAAATAATATTATTTTATGTAACCAAATAAATAATAACAACAATGGCTACATAATATTGCAATTTCTTTGGTGGTGCAAAAATCCCTATGTAATTCAAAATAATAATAATAATATTGATCAGAATAATAATAATATTAATAATAATTTTAAAATAATAATAATGATATTAATAAATATAATATTATTAATAACATTAATAATTATATTATTATTAGTATTAATTACATTAATAAATAATAATAATATTACTGTAATAATATAACAATAATAAGAATCAAAGTAATAAAAATAAAAATAAATATATTATTATAATATTATTAATTATATAAGTTAATAATATATATATATATATATTTACCAATTTTAATAATATTATTAATTTTTAATAATAATAATAATGTTAATATAATTAATAATAACAATAATAATTAATAATAATAATATTAAAAGTAATAATAATGTTGATAATAATAATTATAACTTTAATAAAATTAGTTATTAAAAAATTAGTAGGTAATTATATATGAATTTGGATCTGTATTTAAAATCCGTATGTAAAATTCATATGTAATAAATTCGTATGTAAAAATTGTAGATAATTATATACAGATTTAGATCCGTATGTAATCACATACGGATCGGAATCCGTAAGTAACAAATCTGTATGTAAAATCCATTGTAATAAATCCGCATGTAAAATTCGTATGTAATAAATTCATATGTAATACTAAATTTACCTACGGATAAAAATTCGTATGTAAATCAAGATTTTCTTGTAGTGAAAAGAAATAATTATATTAGAGTTTTCAATTTAATCTGATTATGAAATATGAGAACGTCATATTATATAAAGATAAATAAAGATAAAAAGAATCAAAACCTGAAATAAAGAAGAACTTTGATTCATCATCTATTAGTTCTGTCTTTCTTGATCAATGATTTCTTTGCAAAGAATACGAGAGAAGAGGTTGTACAAACTGCTCAAAGGCCAGAAGCGTATACAAACCTGAACTAAAGAAGAACTCATCTGTTAGTTATGTCTTTCTTGATCAATGATTTGTCTGCAAAGAAATAAGAGAGAAGAGTGTGTACAAACTTTTCCAAGGTCAGAAGCATATAGAGAAAACTGTCTTCTTTATTCTTTAATAGGGAGAGGAGAAGAGTGTGTACAAAATGCTACAAGGTCAGAAGGTATACAAAGAACTGTCTTCTTTATTCTTTAATAGAATAAAAATTGACTCTAGGCAGTTGTAGGAACTCTTTTATATATTATTAATTAATAATGGACTCAACCCACCTATTATCAGCTCACCCAATAAATATTTACATAATATAAACAATATTATTTTATGTAACCAAATAAATCATAACAATCAAATAAATATTAACAACAATGACTACATAATATTGCAATTGCTTTGGTGGTGCAAAAATCCGTATGTAATTCAAAATTATCTACAGATTACATACGGACAAAAATCCGTATATAAGTATAAAATATTTTTCTAAAAATTATTATTAATATTAATATACTATATTATATAAAATTATTTTTATTCGAGCCGAGGTCCTTCAAGCATACATACACAAGTCATAACCACTACACCAACACCAAATTTACAATCAAATACTCATTAATAATATTCTTATAATGACTCTTGTAATTATTATTTTTGTCATATTAATAAATATAATACTAATAGTATTAAAATACTAATAATATTATTATTAATATTAATAATAATTTTAAAATAATAATAATGATATTAATAAATGTAATATTTAAAATAATATTAATAATATAATATTACTGATAATAATATTACTCTTATTAACAATTTTAATATTAGTATTAAAATATAATATTATTAATAATATTGATAATTATATTATTATTAGTATTAATTATATTAATAAATAATAATAATAATATTACTGTAATAATTTAATAATAATAAGAATCAAAGTAATAAAAATAAAATTAAATAATATTATTAATTATATAAGTTAATAATATATATATTTACCAATTTTAATAATATTATTAATTTTTAATAATAATAATAATGTTAATTTAATTAATAATTAATAATAATAATATTAAAAGTAATAATAATGTTGATAATAATAATTATAACTTTAATAAAATTAGTTATTAAAAAATTAGTAGGTAATTATATATGGATTTGGATTTGTATGTAAAATCAATATGTAATAAATTCGTATATAATAAATTCGTATGTAAAATCCGTAGATAATTACATATAGATTTAGATCTGTATGTAATTACATACGGATCTGAATCCGTAGATAATAAATCTGTATGTAATAAATCCGTATATAAAATCTGTATGTAATAAATTTGTATGTAAAATCCATGTTATATAAAGGTAAATAAAGATAAAAAGAATCAAAACCTGAAATAAAGAAGAACTTTGATTCATCATTGGCTAGTTTTGTCCTTCTTGATAAATGATTTCTTTGCAAAGAATAAGAGAGAAGAGTGTGTGCAAACTGCTCTAAGGTCAGAAGCGTATACAAACTTGAAATAAAGAAGAAATCATCTGTTAGTTATGTCCTTCTTTATCAATGATTTCTCTGCAAAGAATAGGAGAGAAGAGTGTGTACAAATTGTTTCAAGATCAGAAGCGTATAGAGAAAATGATCTTCTTTATTCTTTAATAGGGAGAGAAGAGTATGTACAAACTGCTACAAGGTCAGAAGCCTATAGAGAGAATTGTCTTCTTTATTCTTTAATAGAGAGAGAAGAGTATGTACAAACTATTACAAGGTGAGAAGTCTATAAAGATAACTTTCATTTTTATTCTTTATTAAAGCAGAATAAAAATAGTTGTAGAAACTCTTTTATATATTATTAATTAATAATGGGTTTAGCCCACTTATTATGTTATAGAAACTCTTTTATATATTATTACTTAATAATAAACTTAATCCACTTATTATCAGCTGACAACGTAATAAATATTTTGATAATATAAAAAATATTATTTTATATAATTAAATAAATCATAACAATCAAATAAATAATAACAACAATGCCTAATAAGTTAATCTAGTGTAAGTCTATATAATAATTAATCCACCATTTAGCAGTTAATTATTATATATGTAAGGATTTGTAATTTGACATTACTGATTTTTATTTGGGTTGTCGATTTGAAGAGGAACCAGAATCACTCTGAACCTGCCATCGGAGGAGGAAGCCGGCAAGTGTACAACTCCGTCGTCGGAAACTTACTTTAGGAGTGGCCGTTTAGTGCATTAGGAGGTTCAATTTGTAACTGTAAACCGAACTTCACCTATTTTTGGAAATAATTATATTTATAAAAATTAAATTTGCTGATAAAAGTTAAAGCCCTACGTAAAGTGTAGCAGTTCTTACTCCAATTGTTTGGATCCGCGATGGTATCATAGCTTCCACATGCACCACTAAATCCATATACAGTTACTGTCATAAATCTTGGACGAATGTGGACAGAAAAAGTTTGACCAAACTCACACACTGACTTATTCAAATGAAACACATTATAACAAACCCCTTTTGTTCTTTCCTAAACCACCAAGAACATCCTCAGATCGATAACATGGCCTCATCTTCATCGTCTCCCTCTCTATCATTTACAATGCAGAAGTGCCAACCTGAGCTAGTGGCTCCTGCAACACCCACTCCCGACGAAACTAAACTCCTATCTGACATAGATGATCAAAGCTACCTCCGTTGCCGTTATTCAATCATACAAATCTATCAAAATGAATCATCCATGGCGAATAAAGACCCAGTAACAGTGATTCGGCAGGCACTGGCAAAAGCACTTGTCTTCTATTACCCATTTGCGGGTAGGCTTAGGGAGGGGCCTAACTGTAAATTAATGGTGGATTGCACTGGAGAAGGTGTTATATTCGTTGAGGCCGACGCTGACGTAACAATCGATCAGTTTGGTGACAATCTCCAACCTCCATTCATATACTCTCAAGCATTTCTATGTGATGTTCCAGACTCCGAAGATATTAAAAAATTGCCCCTTCTACTCATCCAGGTCCTACTTTCACTTCACATTGCATCACCAACTATTCTCTAACGTGAAATATTTCCTGCATGGAATTCTCTAACATGAAATTATAAATACGTGACAGGTGACACGGCTCAAGTGTGGTGGTTTCGTGGTGGCGACTGGGTGGAACCACGTGATGGCAGACGGAGCTGGTTTGTCACAGTTCATGCACGCATGGGCTGAAATGGCTCGAGGTATAAAGACTCCTTCCATTTCACCTCTCTGGCGAAGGGAGCTCCTTATGGCGAGAGATCCACCTCGCATTACATGCAAACATTGTGAATACGACCAAATCCAAGACACCTCCTCTTCTTCCAATCTCGACTTGGTTCATCGCTCATTCTTCTTCGGAGCTGCTCAGATGGCTGCCCTTCGTCGCTTGCTTCCCCATCACCTCCGACAGTGCACCACATTCGATCTCATCACAGCATGCTTATGGCGTTGCCGCACAAAAGCACTGCAAACAGACGCAGATGATGATGTCCGCATGATGTGCATCGTGAACGCGCGTAACAGGTTCCGTCCTCCGTTACCTACCGGTTACTACGGCAACGCTTTTGCATTCCCCGCCGCAATGAGCACCGCGGGGAAGCTCTGCGAAAATCCATATGCGTATGCGGTGGAGTTGGTTCATAATGTGAAGGGTGAGGTGACGGAGGAGTATATGCATTCTGTGGCGGATCTAATGGTGCTTAAGGGACGCTGCATGCCCACAACTGTAAGGTCTTGTCTGATTTCGGACCTGACTCGTGCTAGGTTTAGGGACGTGGATTTTGGGTGGGGCAAGGCCTTGTCTGGTGCACCAGCCAAAGGTTGTACTGGACCCTTTTACGGAGGAACACACATTGTTTCGCATAAGAATTCAAAAGGAGAAGATGGGTTTGTGTTACCAGTTTGGTTGCCCGCAAAAGCTATGCCTAGGTTTGTGAAAGAGATGGATGATATGCTGAGTGGCAACCAAAACCAGCCTACAACAACTCCTCCTTTTATCAGGTCTACCATGTAACTATACTATGAAACTCTCTGCATTCTCTATCTTTAAGCTGTGTTTAGATTGATGGTAGGTGGTAGAACGGAGGAGAAGAGAATATGAAAGGGAAAAATATTCCATTATTGGATTGTAAAAGTAAAGAAGGAACCGAGTGCAAAATGATGATCCATTTCCATTCCATTACCTACTCATAATCTCTTTGTTTTCTTTGTGTTCCTTTGTGTTAGGGTGTATTGATGGAATATTTTAAATTGCTGAATGAAAAAAATAACTCTTTTTTTTTTTCATGCATCCATGTTATAGCTGTAAAGAGTTAAGTTAGTCCTCTGATTCTTGATTTAAGAAGCCAACAATTTTAGAAATGGGCAAAGGAAATGCATGGGAATGGAAGCTAGAGTAGAAGGTTGTATTACATTGCAACATCTAAAAAAAATTTGTATCGCGTACAATTCATAATGTATTTTATAAAAATTTTATATTGCGGGTTGTACAATCATAATTCGTAATGTATTAAAAAAATTTGCATCATGAGTTTGTGTAACCAGTAAAGTAGAAAAAAAATAATCTCACTTATCATTAATGAGAATTATTTTTATTTTTTTCTCAAAAATAAAATAAGAATATGTTAGAATTATTTTTATTTTTTTCTCAAAAATAAAATAAGAATATGTTAAAATTATGAAGGTGGAGAAAGTCACTATGTAGATGAAGGAATAACCAGTCCACTACTAGATTAATGAGAAATAGGCCCATTTCAATAACGTCCAAATAAATAAAGTTAAGGCCAAATAAAAGAAAACTTTGTTTATTTTTATGCTTGAGTGCTTTTCACGTCACCTCAGATACTTCTTTTTTAACACTTTATCCTTTCGTATACATTATTTTATTTATTTGTTAAAATTTACGAAAGCGTTTTTAGGGTTCTATTACGAATGCAAAACAATGATGAAATTTCAAGATTATGAAGATCCTCTTGGATTTAATCATGGTATAGAATGATTGTGAAGATGATGAAGGCAAAGTAGCGATGAAGTTTCAAGATGATAAAGATCCTGTTGGATTTAATTATGGTAGAAGGACTGTGAAGATCATGAAGGCACAGCAAGATAAAATCAAGAGAAGAAGAAGCGGCTAGCCAAATGAATCATTGGAGGAGGAGGAGGAGAAAATAAAGAAAACAAAAGGTAAAAGTTTTCAAGCTTTAAACATTGAATATACAACTATTTTTTCTATATTGTTTCTGTATTTCTTTTCGGTATTTTTACTATGATGAGAAGCCCAATATATAAAAGTTTTCAACCATATTAGTTTTTACCTGTAATAACTAATAACTAATAAACAAGTTTTTAATACTTAATAACCTTCCCTTAAGTGGGATGATGTATTGAAAAGTGATTAATTGAAATTTTTTATCATGATTTACATGATAGAAATATAAAGGTTAAGAAAAAGTAGGTAGAAAAAACAAAAACTTGATTAAAAACAACATTGAAAGTTTAATGGTTTGATAGATTAAAAATAATGAGATTATTTATAAATGCATATAATTGATTTGATAAAAATAATATCCCTTTTAACATGAGACATTCTGAAAAAAAAAACGGCTCTTTAAAAAATTAAAACAAAACATTTTAATAATTAAAATAATTGACTATATTACAATAATATAAATTAATAATTATTCAGTAAATCAATTTATCTAATTACATTTTTAGGTGAGGCACATAAGTCTATATATATACACCTATCAAATAGAGTGCGGTGCCTAAAACAATAACTAATAATGAAATATTATCATCATCGTCATTACTTCACCTACTAAGCCTTTTCGTACGGAGAAATAGTCTGAAAAGTTGAAAAAAATACCATTCGAACCTACTTAAATAATGTTTTCGATCTCTATAAATTGTCTAAATATTTTAAGTAAAAAGTATAATTTCCAACCAATCTATAGACATTATGAATACTTAGTACTAAAAAAAAATTCTTTTAAAAACATTAAAAACCACAAATCAAGATCCTGTAAAAAAATCCAAGATCCTGTAAAAAAATCCAAGATCATGTGAAAATAACAATATATCATTATTCTGAAAAAATATCATTGGAGACAACTTTATTATTACATATATAGTATTAAAATGGTTGAATTTCGTATATAAAAAGCTTCAGCAGCACTTTTTCACGATTTGATATAAATTTAGTTAGGAAACTATGTAGTTTAAACTTTTTTACTAAGACAACAAATTTTATGCCACTTTTCATATTTTTTTGTTATACATCAAATTATATTTAACATTGCGAAATGATACGAGATCTTTTGAATAAAAGAGAAAAATGTGGCCTCTATTCTAATTAGCACAAATTATTAACGAAGCACCCAAATGCATCTTCGTTATTTATCTATGTATGTATGTACATACATCTTTTGCAGAAAAACAATAACAATCACATGGGTCAATGTAAAGTGTCCAATGAGAGTTTTCGGTCAACAGTGACGGGAAAATAACGTTTTTCTAATGTAAACGTTTTTTTGTATTCGCAGAGAGAAACGTCACTTTTCATTAAATGTTTGAGTAATGAGCCTGTCGGATTAATCATCAAATATAAGTGGTATACATTCATCTTTTCTCTCTTTCAATAATTCGGAATATACGAAGATGATTTTATTTGTTATTTTAAAATTAAATTTTAATTATTTGTTGTTATAGTAAAAATAACAGTTATAATTAATATTTGGTACTAAGTTTACATCTTAATTGATAATAGGATAAATCTAGTAGTTAATCTTACATTAAGAAATTAATTTAAATTTAAAATTAGTTTATAAAGTAAAATTATTTTCAAGATTTATTTTTTAATCGATGTACATATATATCTGACAACTCACTGACTCTTTCTTTTTTCGTTTTCCACAATTTTTTACGCCTTTCACCATCGTTTTTTTTTTCCTGGTAGCCTTTTCTTCTGACATCAACTTTAACTTTGATGCCGACACAGGTTCTAATTATATCGTATTTGGTAAGAAAAAATCATAAATTTATATTGGTTTTATTTAATAAAATATTATTACGGAAGAATAAATCTGAACATTACTTTTAACGTTAGATAAATAAATAAATTTAAAAATATAAAATAAATAAAAATTTAATATTAAAAAATTTGAATTGAATATAATATGTGATATAAAGAAAATTCAATCTAAAATCAGATGTTCAGGAATAACTAAACATGAAAAAGTAAAATAAATAAACAGAAGACATTCCATTGTGATTAACCCCACACACACACACAATGTGGAAAATGCAAACCATACCAAATATTTGGTGAGCACTCAACAAGGCTGTCTTTGGTAGATGAGCATTTTGGGACCATTTTAGTATTGATGTATGACCTTTAATAAATACTCTTACATAAATATATATTTTTATTCTATTTAGTATTATTAGATATAAATTCAATGGCCAAAAGATACACTTCTATATCAAATTTTGTTTAATCTCAGCTTTACAGAATATTATTTTTTATTATTTTATTTGTAAACTTATGTTTAACTTAAATTTATATTTATAAACTTTAATTTAATAATAATACACTTCAATGTCTATATCTTATAATGAATTATTATCAAGATACATGAGATATTGTCAACTTAACCATGAAAAAAGATAGAAGTTTATTTTAATGTTTAAGCAACTAAAAATGTAATAATGTCATAATTATATTCAGTTATTAAGTTATAAGAGACAACTTTATTATTAAATTATTGTAATTTTAAGAATTAAAATAACATTGCTAAAAATTCTTTTATTCTTAAGTTATAATATTCAAAATGAATATATAATTTCATCTTTTCTAAAACCTAAATTCACAGTTACTAGCATTAAAATGACGTGTCGCGAAAATTGATCTAAGAAACTCTTATTAAAAAAAAACGTGGTTTCACGTGTTTGCCGTAGTACTCGTGTAATAGATTGGTGGTTTCAATTCATTCCATTTATAAAGACCAGCTGCATTGGCCCCGAGGGACTCACTTACTCAACCAAAATCCATTTGCTTAATTTCTCTTCTGTTCTCTCATAATTCTCATGGCTTCATCATTATCATCATCTTCTTCTTCTTCTTCTCTAATGTTTACAGTGCGAAGGTGCCAACCCCAGCTGGTGCCTCCTGCTATCCCCACTCCTCATGAAGTTAAGCTACTTTCTGACATTGATGATCAAGAAGGCTTGCGTTTCCACGTTCCAATGGTACAAATTTATGGAAAGCAAGCATCAATGGCTTTGAAAGACCCAGTTGAAGTGATTAGGCAAGCATTGTCGCAAACACTTGTCTTCTATTACCCATTAGCAGGTAGGCTTAGGGAGGGGCCTAACCGCAAATTAATGGTGGATTGCACTGGAGAAGGTGTCATGTTCATTGAGGCTGATGCTGACGTCACACTTGATGAGTTCGGAGATTCTCTCCACCCTCCATTCCCATGCTTCCATTAACTGCTCTACGATGTTCCTGGCACACAACAAATTACCAACACTCCCCTTCTACTCGTACAGGTTCAGTACACATACTCATGAAACTATAGGACATTTTTGATTCATTTTCTAAAGATTTTTTTTTAAATTTTAAAAACTGAATTGTGATATTATTAGACAGTCACATGAAACAGAGTCAGACGGTCCTCATGATAATAATAGAAGATCCTAAGTATAGTTATAATATTATAAAAAATATTTCTTTCATATATAATTTATTGATAAATATTTTTAAAATTAAATAAAAAATAAAAAACAAATATAAACATAAAATACATAAATAAATAATTTTTTATTACCATATATAACAGTATTAAATAGATATAATAATAAAATTTTGATTTAACACTTAATTTTATTAATAAAATATTACATAATAATTAAATAATAATATATAAATGACAAATGAATGTATACTACAACAGTAGTCTCGATCTATCCCTGTTCTTAAATGCTGACCGTCTGTAGTGTCCCTGAGAGCTGTCTCATCAACGTTTGGACACGTGTGGTTTTTGCTTTTATGTGTCCGTCTGTCTCTCCTTCGTGGCACAATTTCAGTCATACTTTATTTTTTCTGAAATTTAAAAAATATATTTTATTTATTATTTTGTCTTTGAATTTAAGAGAAAAATATTAAATTTGAAAGATTAAATATGTAGATTTTATATATTAAGGTTTAGGATTATTATGTAGTTTTATGTTAGTATTGATGTTAGGAAGGAGATGTCTGTCTTATAATCAACTCGCTTCTCAACCAATTTTTAAACATTGTAACATGACAGTACAGTGATGGTGTCTCTGTCAATTATGAGCCAGACATTTGATTGCATGTAACCTATCTTTCTTAATTTAAACACTAACTAATTCTAAATCCTAACTTATAAATTATCAAACCTAATATTTTTTCCTTAAATTTCAAACATAACATAATAAATATAAAACTTTCATTTTTTTTGTATTTTCTTTTACTAAAATCATATTACAGCGACACAATTTAAGTTATATCCATTTTTTCTTATCATTCTTTTTCCCAATGTTCTGTTTGATTAATTAACGAGATATAGTTTTCTTTTTTTTTTACTTTCCAGTTAAATTCTATCAAAATTTAACAAGTTTTGAAATTTGTTCTTAGAACAGGAGATTTAAAATGTAATATAAAAAACAACTCAAATGTGCTTTGTAGTCTATATTTCAGATTTATTGAATTAGAGTTTTATCGATTCTGACAGAACAGGCTAGTTCGTTCTCCTGTCAATCTTCTTATTTATATGCTCTATTGACATATTATAAAGTAGGGTGTATGTCACTTATAGGATATGAGATGCCGAGCTTAAATTTCATAAGAAACTTGTTTCTTGCACTTATTCTGGTGGTAGTTAACTTTAGAAAGAGCATAGTAGAAGTAAAATGTGTGAATTTGTTGAAGATGAAATATAAATGCAGGTGACACGACTCAAGTGCGGTGGTTTCATCTTAGCCATTCGCCTTAACCATACCATGTCTGATGCCCCTGGTTACGAACAATTCATGAACGCTTGGGCCGAAATGGCTAGAGGTGCAACCAAACCTTCCATTGCACCAGTGTGGCGTAGGGAGCTCCTAATGGCAAGAGATCCACCTCGCGTTACATGCAACCATCGCGAATATGAGCAACTCCAAGATACCTTCCTTTCTTCCAACCACAACTTGGTTCAACGATCATTCTTCGTTGGACCCCGCGATATAGCTGCACTTCGCAGCTTGATTCCCCAACACCTTCAGCACTGCACCACGTTTGATCTCATCACAGCATGCCTCTGGCGCTGTCGCACAAAAGCATTGCAGATAGAAGAAGATGAGGATGTTCGCATGATGTGCATAGTCAACGCACGTCGTCGGTTCAATCCTCCACTACTACCTGCTGGCTACTACGGCAACGGTTTTGCATTTCCGGCGGCAGTAACTACCGCAGGAAAGCTTTGCAGAAATCCATTTGGGTATGCGGTGGAGTTAATAAATAAAGTGAAAGGTGAGATGACAGAAGAGTATTTGCAATCTGTGGCAAACCTGATGGTGATGAAGGGAAGATGCTTATTCACAACAGTGAGGTCTTATGTTGTCTCATATTTGGGACGTGTGAAGCTTAGAGAAGTGGATTTTGGGTGGGGTGAGGCTGTGTATGGCGGAGTGGCCCAAGCTGGGGCTGGGAGCTTTATAGGAGTATCGTATTTCTGTTCGGCTAAGAATGCAAAAGGAGAAGAAGGCATAATATTTCCGATTTGCTTGCCTGTTGAGGTCATGGAGAGGTTTGCCAAAGAGTTTAATCACATGCTTCGCAACCAAAACCAACCTCAAAGCATTTTTACTAATTTTATAAGGTCTACCCTGTAATCTGTATTTCATGAAATAGTTTAATAGATTCAACGTCATTCTCATAGTGAGATCAGAGAAAAAGATATAAATAATATATAGTGTGATATCAATATTATTCTGTATTCTGAAGAACATGTATTGGTTTTGTTGTGATAAGTATAAGAATGCTATTTAAGCAAGTAGTTATCGGCACTACTATTAAGCAGTGTGTAACATACTCTTTTTGTATGAAATTTATCTCAATGAATAAATTTTTACAATGGATAACTTGTATTTAAAAAAAAATGACTTTAAAATATAAAAACCAAGCTTCCAAAACACTTTTTTTTTTTTTGTCAAATTGTCGATTTAAAATTATATTTTTCTTTATTTTTTTAATGGAAGTTGTGCTTAAAATCACCACTTTGTATAAAAGTATATATTTTTTCTAAAATTACTTCTTCGTTTTAGTTGTTTTATTTGTTCCAGGACAACTTTACCCTATTGGTTTTTGTTTTCTTTTTTTCTATTTTTTCAGTGAAATTGTGCTACAAAGCACTTTTTGGATTTGAATTTATTTACACAGTAGGATTTGGTTTTTATTTTAATATTTTTTATTATCGAAGTTGTTAATGTTGTCACGACTTCACCTCGATTTTTTTTTTCAATTTTTTTTAAATAGTGCTAAGAAACTATTATAAAAAAAAGAGGTTTCACGTGTTTGTTGTAGTACTCGTATACTAGACTGGTTTCAATTCATTCCATTTATAAAGACCAGCTGCATTGGCCCGAGGGACTAACTCACTCAACCAAAATCCATTTCCTTAATTTCTCTTTTGTTCTCTCATAATTCTCATCACTTTATCATTATTTTTTTTAACAAGCAAAGAATGAATGAGTAATAAAAGAAGTATTTCAAGGCTATTCCAACTTTTATACACAATACTTCATCAAGAAGTAAATTTCTAAAAAATGAATACAATTTTTTAGATATACTTGACCACTTCTATTGATGATACCAAAAGACACAAGAAACTTAAACAAATAAAATTGACATAAGAAACTGTAACCACTTAAAAATTATAGAAACAAATAACCCAAAAAAACTATAACAAATTTAGGTTGTTGAGCAAGGTCACAACTCCCTAATCACTTAACCAGTAAACCTGGCTACTGTCAGACACACTTTACTAACATGAAAATCTAGACCATAGCAAGTAAGCACACTATAAGAAAAAAGTGTCAATTCAAATATGAAAAGACAGTTCTCTGTAACTTAAAATTAAACCAGAGTTAAACCTTTAACTGAGCTAGACAAAATATTTATTCAGCATCCACTAATTTATCTTTAAAAACCTACTTTATTTCTAAGATTTCATATTTCTTAAATAATAATCACCCACTTCTATTTCCATACTCTATTAACTTTTTACCTTTGACTCAATAGACAATAACTCTGAAAATTAATAAATGTAGACTCATATTTAACAACCACGTTCCTAATCTACCGACATATCCCGTACTTGTTTCGTCATTTTACAGTTATTAAAAAAATGTTAGCAGTTTTAACATGATTTTGGCACAAAAGGCACCGCAGATTTTTTTACGCCTTTCTCCGTCGTTTTCTTATTCTGGTAAGGTTCTAATTTTATGAATTTGGTAAGAAAAAATCATAAATTTGATATTGATTACGGAAGAATAAATCTGAACATTACTTTTAACGTTAGATAAATAAATAAATTTAGCAATATAAAATAAATAAAATTTTAATATTAAAATTTTTGAATTGAATGGAATACAACATTAAATTTATTTGTGTGATATAAAGAAAATTCAATCTAAAATCGGATGTTCAGGAATAAGTAAACATGAAAAAGTAAAATAAATAAACAGAAGATATTCCATTGTGATTAACCACACACACAAAATGTGAAAAATGCAAACCCATGGCTATCAGATATTTGGTGAGCACTTAACAAGGCTGTCTTTGGTAGATGAGCATTTTGGGACCATTTTAGTATTGATGTATGGCCTTTCATAAATACTCTTACATAAACATATATTTTTACTTTATTTAATGTTACTAGATATAAATTCAATGGCCAAAAAGTATATTTCTATATCAAATTTTGTTTAATCTCAGCTTTACAGAATATTATTTTTTATTATTTTATTTGTAAACTTAAGTTTAACTTAAATTTATATTTATAAACTTTAATTTAATAATAATACACTTCAATGTCTATATCTTATAATGAATGATTGTTAAGATACATGAGATATTGTGGACTTAATCATGAAAAAAGTAGAAGTTTATTTTAATATTTTAGCAACTAAAAACAATAATGTCGTAATTATATTCTATTATTAAGTTATAAGAGACAACTTTATTTTGTAATTTTAAGAATTAAAATAACATTGCTAAAAATTCTTTTGTTCTTAAGTTATAATATTCAAAATGAATTTATAATTTCATCTTTTCTAAAACCTAAATTCATAGTTACTAGCATTAAAATGACGTGTCGCGAAAATTGATCTAAGAAACTCTTATTAAAGAAAAATGAGGTTTCACGTGTTTGTCGTAGTACTCGTGTAATAGATTGGTGGTTTCAATTCATTCCATTTATAAAAACCAACTTCATTGGCCCGAGGGACTCACTGACTCAACCAAAATCCATTTGCTTAATTTCTCATCTGTTCTCTCATAATTCTCATGGCTTCATCATTATCATCTTCTTCTTCTTCTTCTCTAAAGTTTACAGTGCGAAGGTGCCAACCCCAGCTGGTGCCTCCTGCTATCTCCACCCCTCATGAACTTAAGCTACTTTCTGACATTGATGATCAAGAAGGCTTGCGTTTCCACGTTCCAATGGTACAAATTTATCAAAAGCAAGCATCAATGACAGAGAAAGACCCAGTTGAAGTGATTAGGCAAGCACTGTCGCAAACACTTGTCTTCTATTACCCATTAGCGGGGAGGCTTAGGGAGGGGCCTAACCGTAAATTAATGGTGGATTGCACTGGAGAAGGTGTCATGTTCATTGAGGCTGATGCTGACCTCACACTTGATGAGTTTGGTGATTCTCTCCATCCTCCATTCCCATGCTTCCATGAACTGCTGTATGATGTTCCTGGCTCACAACAAATTACCAACACTCCCCTTCTACTCGTACAGGTTCAGTACACATACTCATGAAACTAGGACATGTTTGATTCATTTTCTAGATTTTTTTAAATTTTAATACTGAATTCTAATATTATTAGAGATTCTCATGAAACAGAGTTAGACGCTCTTCACGATAACATTAGAAGATCCTAAGTGAAAAACGTTATTTTTACACTGAAAATGTTAATTTAAGACTACTATTCCCTTTATATTTTTATTTTACACTGATTTTAATTAATAAAATATTTTATATTAATAAAATAATAATATATGTTAGTATTAAATGACGTGAAGAAGAAATAATGATATTAAAATATCACCATCTTTTTCGCGCACTGTGTATAGAAAACTTTCATTTGACATTTCTTTTTATTAATAAAATATTATATAATAATAAAATAACAATAATATATATATATATATATATATATATATATATATATATATATATATATATATATAAATGACAAATAAATGCATAATAAGAACAGTAGTCTCAATCTATCACTGTTTTTAAATACTGACCGTCTGTGGTGCCCCTGAGCTGTGGTCTCTTCTTTTATGTATGTGTTTTTCCTCGTCGTGGCACAATTTCAGTCATATTTTTTTTATATGTTTGAAATGAAAAAAAAATTATTTATTATTTTGTCTTTGAATTTAAGAGAAAAATATTAAATTTCAAAGATTAAATGTGTAGAGTTTATATATTAAGGTTTAGGATGATTATGTAAGTTTTGTGTTAGTGTTGATGTTAGGAAGGAGATGTCTGTCTTATATTCAATTCGCTTCTCAACCAATTTTTAAACATTGTAACATGACAGTACAGTGATGGTGTCTCTATCGATTATGAGGCAAACCTATCTTTCTTAATTTAAACACTAACTAATTCTAAATCCTAACCTATAATTATCAAATCTAATATTTTTTCCTTAAAATATAACATAATAAATATAAAACTTTCATTTCTTTTAGATTCTGAAGATAAAAAGAAATACTCAAAAACAAGTACAACTGAATTTAATCACAGTAGTTATATTATTTTTAATTGAAATAATATCATAATAATACTATTTTAATTGTATTTTTTTAAGTGACACAATTTAAGTTATATCCATTTTTTTTTCTTAAAGTCGTATTATAGTAACAGTAATGAAAAAACCTTTTCTTTTTTCCATGTTCTCTCTTATTTATTAACAAGATATAATTTTTTGTTACTTTCCAGTTAAATTCTATCAAAATCTAACTTTGAAATTTGTTTTTAGAACAAGAGATTTAAAAAAAAGTACAATATAAAAATCAACTCAAATGTTCTTTGTAGTCTATATTTCAGATTTATTGAAAGTTTTATCGGTTTTGACATACCACAGACCCGTTCGTTCTTCTGTCAATCTTTTGATTGATATGTTGTAATGACATAAGAAAATAATATTTTCACTTTGTTTTTAGAGATTTTTTATTTAACAACGTGATATAATAAAAGAAAATACTTTAATAAATTATGAGTAATGTAATTTATCAAGTTTTTTTAAGTGTATTACAAATAATTTTCTTTTTTCATATATTATGAGACGTGGTTTATTAATAAGTATTTTTAAATTTGTCAAAAGTTTTTAAAAAAATTATAAAACTCTTTTAAAATATATGATATCCATGTTAGATAGTTTTCTAAGTTTTAGTATATATTTTGTTAAAAAAGACTTTTGAATACATGTTTTAAAAATAAAAGAATCTTATAGATTTATATTGTTTTCGTTTTAGTAAAACATACTTTAGATGACTTATTCTGTTTTAATATATAATTTATTAATAAGTATTTTTAAACTTATCTAAATAAAAGTTAAAAATCTCGATAGTGACTTTTTTTTTTTATTTTGATATATAATTTATTGATAAATATTCTTAAAATCTTAATAGAAAATAAAAAACAGATATGAAATTAGCATAAATAAATAAAATATAATGTCATGTGAAATAACACAGTGTCAAAGTATGATGGTCCAGTGACATATTACCAAGTAGGGTGTGTCACTTATAGGATGTGAGACGTTGAACAAAAATGTGATAAGTAACTTGTTTCTTGTACTTAGTCTTGGTGGTAGTTAACTTTAGAAAGAGTATAGTAGAAGTAAAATATGTAAATAAAATGTGTGAATTTCTTGAAGATGGAATATAAATGCAGGTGACACGACTCAAGTGTGGTGGTTTCATCTTAGTCGTCCGACTTAACCACACCATGTTTGATGGTCCTGGTTACGAACAATTCATGAACGCTTGGGCTGAAATGGCTCGAGGTGCAACCAAACCTTCCATTGCACCAGTGTGGCGTAGGGAGCTCCTAATGGCAAGAGATCCACCTCGCATTACATGCAACCATCGTGAATATGAGCAACTCCAAGATACCTTTCCTTCTTCCAACCACAACTTGGTTCAACGATCATTCTTCGTTGGACCCCTCGGTATAGCTACACTTCGCAGCTTGATTCCCCAACACCTTCAGCACTGCACCACATTTGATCTCATCACAGCATGCCTCTGGCGCTGTCGCACAAAAGCATTGCAGATAGCGGCAGATGAGGATGTTCGCATGATGTGCATAGTCAACGCACGTCGTCGGTTCAATCCTCAACTACTACCTGTTGGCTACTACGGCAACGGTTTTGCATATCCGGCGGCAGTAACAAGTGCAGGGAAGCTTTGCAGAAATCCATTTGGGTATGCGGTGGAGTTAATAAATAAAGTAAAAGGTGAGATGACAGAAGAGTATTTGCAATCTGTGGCAGACCTGATGGTGATGAAGGGAAGATGCTTATTCACAACAGTGAGGTCTTGTATTGTGTCACATTTGTCACGTGTGAAACTTAGAGAAGTGGATTTTGGGTGGGGAGAGGCTGTTTATGGCGGAGTGGCCCAAGCTGGGGCTGGGAGCTTTCCAGGAGTATCGTTTTTCTGTTCAGCTAAGAATGGAAAAGGAGAAGAAGGCATAATATTTCCGATTTGCTTGCCTGCTGAGGTCATGGAGAGGTTTGCCAAAGAGTTTAATCACATGCTTCGCAACCAAAACCAACCTCAAAGCACTTCTGCTAATTTTATAAGGTCTACCCTATAATCTGTATTTCATGAAATAGTTTAACAAATTCTACATCATTCTCATAGTGCGATCAGAGAAAAAGATATAGATATATTGTGTGATATCATTATTTTGGAAAAATGTTACTTTGACATCAGTGTTCATCCTACTCTTCTTTGACACTCCTATGTGTTAAATGATGTCTTGCGTAGGTAAAGAAAATACGGGTGTTATTGGGGCTTTAAATACGGGTGTCACAACTGTTAACGTAGCAAACCACTTAAATGTATGTAACGAATCATATAAATAAAGTGGGATAAACTGACACTTGGGGCTTTAAGTATGGGTGTCGCAACTGTCAACGTAACAAACCATTTATATGTACGTAACGAACCACATAGATAAAGTGATAAACTGACACTTGGGGCTTTAAATACAGGTGTCCCAACTGTCAACGTAGAAAACCACTTAAATGTACATAACAAACTACATAGATAAAGTTGGATAAACTAACACTTGGGACTTTAAATATGGGTGTCGCAAGTGTCAACATGGCAAACCACTTATATGTACGTTCGAACCACATAGATAAAGTGGGATAAACTAACACCTGAGGCTTTAAATACAAGTGTTGCGACTATCAACGTAGCAAACCACTTAAATATACGTAACGAACCACATAGATAAGGTTGGATAAACTTACCCTTAGGGCTTTAAATACGGGTGGATGCTTGGGTTGACGGCCGAACGAACGCCCAATCGCACTTTTTCTCTGTTCTCTCTCCGTCAGCGGCGGGGGGAATGAGGGTAATGCAGAAACATATCTGACTTCTCAAATTGACCTATATAATTTCAAATTGTAAATGACAGAATAACCCCTTCTAATAAGACAAACTATCACCTTGTAAGCCAAAGCAAGTATCATTTTCTCTCTCTTTGCCACCCAAGATGTCATTTGACACGTAGGAGTGTCAAACAGGAGTAGGATGAACAGTGATATCAAAGTAACATTTTCCATTATTTTGTAGTATGGTGATATTTTGACGTCACTATTATTTTTAACACCATTTAACACTAATATATATTATTATTTTATTCATATATAATATTTTATTAACAAAATGTAGTGTTAAACGGAAATATAATATGAACAGTGGTGTCAAACTAGTATTTTCTTATTTTGTAGTATGAAAAGCATGTATTGGTTTTGTTGTGATAACTATAAAAATATTATTTTAACAGGTGTAGTTATAGGTACTAATATATTAAGTCAGTTGCTTCTTGCATGATACAAAATACTTCATGTAATTGATAAATTTTTAAAATATCAATAATATCCTTGTTATTTTATATATTAAATAATTTTTTTCTCACATTTACATAAATATCTCTCTCATGTTTTATTTTTTTAACAATAATAAAAATAATGTTAGATGTTGTTAAGATATTTATAATTTAATATGATTAATTTTAAAAATTCAATTTAACACATTATTTTCAAATATTTAGTTTTTTTTATAACTAATTCAATATTACTTAAAAAAAATATAGATATTCTTTAATATTTAATATATTTTTTTATTATTTATCAAGTTTGTTAATATTTATCAAGAAATAGTAAAGTTAACAAATTTTTATTTTATTACACTTATTTATATACGTGATTTAGTACGAGAGAGAAAAAATATTTTTAATATATAAATTTAAAAAAAAATTATAAAGAAATTGTTTACATATTGAATATTTGTTAAATATTTGTTAAGTGGCTTCTTACGTGAAGCCACTGTCATATATCTTTTAATTTATTATGATAAGATTGACTATATTTTTTAATTTATTATGACAAGATTGGCTTTTCCTAACATAACTTATAGAGTATAATTATTTTAGTCTAGCTCATCTAAGACTTTATTATGGAAAAGACAACAATTTGACAGAAAAAAAAAAAAAAAAAATGAATTTTTTCTATTTTAAAAAA
>Ga0209489_100489_pt1 | contig 74163 bp, 40 predicted proteins | sample SiratrowhiteBW_FD_187527 | JGI IMG/M metagenome (GOLD analysis project Ga0209489, IMG submission 187527) | Root nodule microbial communities of legume samples collected from California, USA - Siratro white BW (SPAdes) (version 2) | ecosystem: Host-associated > Plants > Roots > Nodule | place...
TATATATATATATCTCTGTAAAGTTCTCTCCAATTTGTTTATAATGTTATTTATATGAAACTAAAAATAATAATAAAAATTAAAAGTATTCATTTTTTTAAATGTAAAACCTTTAAAAAAGACTATCAATTAAAGAATACCTATATGAAAATAAGAAATAAGAGTAACCGGATTAATAAAGTTGGTTAAATAAGTTAATTTGACCCACCCGAAAGACAAATAGAAAACTTGTGTGGATATGAACCATATTTTAAATAGGCCAAAAAAAAAACTTGGTTCATCCAAAAATATACATTTTAGTCTTTTAAAAAGTATTTGCAAAAACTATTCCTAAAAACAGTGTTAGTCGTTTCAATTCATATTTTTTCTATTATTTTCTTAAAATCAAACTATTTTATTTAAAAAAGAGAAATGTTCTTCTATAAAATAAAAAATGAAAATAAAATATCGTGAAAAAGTATATTTTTATCAAATATGAATTTAAAATAAATTTATTATTATTACTTTTACATACTTATCTTGACATCATCCATTTTAATCCTTATAATAACATATTTAGTTATTATACACAATTTTTTTTTATTTCTTTTTTTCTTTACGATTTAAACCCTTACATAGTACAAGAAATTTGGAATGGTAGTATTTACAGGAATTGAAACGAATTTTTTTAAATGATTAAAAGGTATAATTTATAACGACCAAGTAATTAAATCTTAAACCCTTACACCACTTACTTTTGTTTTTGTTTCTTTTTAAACTATACACACAAATATTTCCTCTATTTTTTTTTTCATATTCTCTGTATCAATTAACACTAGATAATAATTAATATTTTTTTGTCTGTTTCTGCTTTTTGGCCAACAATTTATTTTATAACTTATTGTCCAAGAATAGCCAACCTTCCAGAGTGTCAAGAACAGGTCTTACTATTTGCAGGTAAGAATTTAAGGACACGTTTGGTAAGTGAATTTTTTAAGTTTTTGGAAAATCATTGACAACATTAAATTTGGTATAAATGTTTTTAGAACTATTCCATGAGTCTAAGATTCTCAAGAATCAATTTTTAATTAAATTCCCATTTAAAAGCTCATAAATTTTTCATTTTCAAAAACATCTTATACATATCAGATTATTTATCATATTTTTAAGAAACATGATACATATATAATTTCCAGAAAATTTGACTATTGAGAAATAAAAAAGATTCCATGTACCCCATTAAAGAAATGTGATTAGGGTTTGTCACGGACATTGTTTTGACTAGATGATATTTGCAAGTTTTAAGCAGACGTAGACATTACTCACATAATAATATAATTATTTGTTTGATTTACAAATTCTTTATATTATTTTGTATCTTAGGTTAAATAATATATAGATACGTTTTTGAATTGTCAGAGTCTAGCATATATTATAATTGAATTATTTGATTTGGACCAAAGAAGGCTGCTATAAAAAAATAATTCTAAGGAGTAGGGTCATTGTGTTGACTTTTGAGTAGAAAGATTTTAATTTTTTTTTTCATTAAACATGGTAATGACACTTAGATTAATTATTTTAAATCAAGGTAAGTGAAATTTAGGGTGACTAAAACTTTTTCTGCACTTATACTTTTTGAGATTCAAACTTTTGATTTTTAATAAGGTTAAAATAGTTTCTTGTAGAATAAGTTATTTATTATATCTTGCTAGATAGTTTATAGGTAGGAATTGAATGCTATAATTAAATAATTATGGAAAGTTTCTAAATTTAATTGTGTTTATTTTAGATTGTTTTATGAAGAATAAATTAGTTTTTGATAAATTTTGTTTTGAAGCTTTTAAATATAGTTTTTGTCAATCCCTTTAGATCTTAGGAATCCATAACATTTCTCACTCCTATCTAGTATCCTAGGTATAAACAGCTCATGAATCTTTTTCACCATTAAAAAAATCTTTCACAACAATAATAATTTACATAAGGAATAGTAAACCATTTAAACACATTCTTAATTTAAAGAAATTCATAACAATTATAAATTAAATTTTACTCATAATTCATAACTACAATAATCATTAATCACTTCTATTATGATACTTGTATTATGTATATTTTACTATAAATTAAAGATTAATCTATCAAAAACATTCTTGGCAATTTAACCTTAAATTTATATTTCATGGTAGTTTATGTATGAACTTCATTTAGCTTTCCTATTTATTATTTTAATTATGTGATTTTGAATATTAGCTAATTTATAATATATATTTTCTTAATGAGTTATTTCCTTAATACCATAATTGGTTATAATTGTTGAGACACTAAATGTTTTGAGACCTTATGAAAAATACAAAAAATATATTGAGACTCTAAAACGATTCACATCCTATTAGACGATCCTACGTGCAATCTCAATATAAATATTTTATATGTGATTTATAACACCTAAATGTTCTAATAGTGTTATGTGCAGATTAACTATATAGTAAACCATATAAGAGTGTACAATTTTGGTTCAAGACAAACAGAATAATAAATTAATTATTCATATAAGATGATTCTATTTAAATCACTTGAATACACCATAAACAAAATAATTTTATTTTAATTTTGTTATAATTGTTTTGGATAACATTATATGAAAACAAAGAATTTATTTGATAATGTTATAATTATTTTAGATGTCATTATAAAAATAAAATAAGTTTATTTGATTATGTTATAAATGTTTTAAAAACAAGAGTTTTATTTAATTATATTATAATTTTCTAAAATGTCATTGTACGGTAACAAAAGAGTTTTATTTGACTTTATTATAATTGTTTTAAATGTGCTTATATGGAAATAAAACAACTTTATCTAATTTTATTATAATTGTTTCAACTACTGAAACAAATAAATTTTATTAATTTTGTTATAATTGTTGTTTCATATGGAAACAAAAGAATTTTATTGATTATGTTATAAATTTTTGAGCTATGAAAAAAAAAAAGTTTTACTGATAATGTTATAATTGCTTCATGGGAAACAAATAAATTTTATTGATTATATTATAGTTATTTCAGTTGTGGAAACAAATAAATTTTATTGATTTTGTTACAATTGTTTTATCTGAAAACAAAAGAATTTTATTATAATGCTTTTGAATTGTCTTAAAAGCTAAAATGCTTGAAATGGTTAAAATCCAAATTTTTCATTTTGAGTGTTTGTCAAAAGACGAAGATATTCTATCAGAAAATATTGCATAATACAAGTTTAAGTATTTTTAATCTCAAAGGAAATGTTTAAAAAGTAAGAGTTGAAGTTGTAGATGAAAATACAAGCAATACAAATTATATAAGAAATCTTGCTACAAATACATGTATCATAGTCTTATCAAGCTTTTGAGCATTTAATGTTTTCTGAATTGAGTCTAAACTTTGTAATTTTTCACTTTATAAAGTTATACTCTATCAGGTTTATCTATCTTTTTTTAAAAGTGTACTAATCCTTTGTGTTCTTAATCTTAAAGAGAAATTAAAAAGGTATAACTTGAAAAAATTTTGTTAAATCATTTAATATGAAGATGTTTGTTAACTCATATAATCTCGAAAGATTTGTTAACAAAGTACAACTTGAAAAGATTTGTTAACTTAATATAATATGTTGAGAGTTTAGAATAAATTAATATAAAATTTATTTTGCTACTTTGTGTTTGCTAGATGATTTTTCTTTGCTTGATTTAGATAATATGTTATTTCATCCGCTGAAAAAAAAAACAGTTTAAGATAATGAATAACTAGCCCTTTACTTGACTTAAATAATATGTTATTTCATCTGCTGAAAAAAAAAGAAAAAAAAAAGGAGTTTAAGATAATGAATAACTATCCGATAAAAAAAAATCTAATAAACAAAACAAAAAGTAGTGAGATCAAAACAAATTGCAACAGCTAAAAACAAAAAGAAAAAAAAAGAAAAAAAAATTAAATAGAAACTAAAACCAAAACACTCTAATATGAGGACCAAAGTTAATTAAGCTAAGATTTATACAAATTTGACCGTTTTCAAATTTAACTCTTACAAAATAATTTAATTACTATATAACGAAATTAAATACTTTTTAAAAAAAATTAGGTTATTGATCATAACCATTTCAGATTATTTTTCGTTAATATATAATATTAAAATTTAAAAATAATATTATAAAAATAGATTGCTAGTGATGACTATTTAATTTCCCTTTTTCTTTGACTATTGTAAAATTCTTTAATCGTATGTGGAAATCAGAGTTGGGCTAATCCAAGAACTTGTCAAAGACAACATCACAATAGGTAAATGGTTAACAGACTATTTCTTCCTGCACCTCCAAGTATTTCTTGAGTTACGTTCAACTTTTATAAAGTTTCAAAATTATCTTGTTTAAAAAGACCTTTGTGTTCATGGAAGAGTGAAAGATGGAGGTGCGTGATTTTAGAAAAAAAATAAATAAAAAATTTCTGGAATAGTTTGTTCCAAAACTTGGAAAACGATCTGTTTCGGAATAAACATCTTAAAGTCATTTTCCACATCTTAGAATAAGCTGTTTTAGAAGTATTTTAAATTTTTCGAAATAACTTTCGGAATATACTCACTGGAAGTATAAAATCACTTCCGAAACACTTATTCTGAAATAACTTGTTATAGAATGAACAATTCTGAAAGTTAATTTTCAGATCCAAAAATAACTGATAGAATTGTTTATTAAGTTATTTTTATCACACTTTCCCTTTGGAAATGAACAATTTAGAAACTATTTTTATTTATACTTTCATTTTTGAAATTGACAATTCCAAAAGTTATTTCCAGATTCCATAATTTTCGAAATTGTTAATGCTTTCTTTAATATATATATATAATTCATTCAACAAAAAATATTTGATTCACTTATTTGTAAATAAAAATATTTTGATTATTTTTTATTGTAAATTAACTTTATTTCTTTCTTATTTTTTATTTGCCTTTTTCTACGAGTTCTTTCTTTTATTAATAAAACCTAATTTGCCATTTTTAATCTATTAGACAAATTTATTTGCGAAATTCACGTTAATAGAACTTTTCATATTTTAAATAAATTTCTCACTAAAGAAATTTTAAAAAATTGACGCAAAATATTATAAATAACTCATTTTTTTATAAAAAATTAAAAAAAAAAACGTAAAAAGGTTATAGTAGTACTAACTCATTTTTTTATCTTCAATAAAGATGAAGAAATAGAAAATATAACTAAACCTAGGAAAAAAAAAAGGGTAGGAATTGAAGTGACCTTTTTTAAACTAGGAGTCATGACTCAAAATTCTACGAATATAGTTAAAAATTAGATTCTAAAAACATATACTTTATATATTTTTTTAATAGCGAATAATAAATTATGTAATTATTTTAGGAGTATTTCAATTTTATTACAAAATAATTTTATTACAGGCCGTATTTTTAAAATTATATATTAAGTAATATATATTAAGTAATACAAAATACTATATCAGGACAAAATATTTATATGAAAATAATCTTTTATAGATCGAGTTTAATAGTCAAACTTTCTGATATCGAGTTCTAAAGGTCGATCTCCATAACCAAACTCTCGAGATCAATCTTTAAAAAATCGAGCTCCATGGCTAACCTCCATAAAGCTAAGCTCTATGGTCAGTCTCCAAAATGGTCACTCTTCAAAATGGTCAAGCTGTATAGCCAAATAGATGAGATCGATCTAAGACCAATCTCCATAAGGCCGAGTTCTATGACTGACCTTCCAAAATCAAATTATGTAATCACTCTTCATATGGAGTTACATAGTTAAACTGTATACCTATATTATATTAATTAAGTCCTAAAAAAGATTTGGATTATATCAATAAAATATAATCTTTTAAGTTTTAAAAAGTTAAAATATAAATTAAAAAAATAATTAAAATTTAAATTTTATAAAAGTCTTGTATTAAAATGAAAATTAAAAAAATTGTAAATGATTTAGTGTGACGGACTAGACAAAGTAAAATAAGATTATTTTTATACTGGAGATAAGCTAAAGGAGAACTTTTTTCCAATTTATTTGTTTACATGTTCAGGCTTCTTTTTTTTTTTCAGAAAATGATAAACAATAGTAGGTAAGTAAAAGAATAAACGAAAAAGTAAAATGTAAATAGAAACGTTTAATTGAAGAAAAATTAGGATGAAATAAAAATAAAAAAGAAATTAATAATATATACTATTATATAAAGATGAAGATGATAGATTCATTATACGAATACACGTTAATTGTCGAAAATTAGTCTCGACCAATAAAAAGATCTACTAGAATCAGTTACACTGATTCTAAAATGATAGTGAAATAATTAAAGAAAATTAAGTTAGTTAAATCAATCTAAGACAAAGGACAATATATATTAAAACAAAAAATAATTAAATATATTAATTGTATTGGATCATCGACTCTAAAATGGACAATAATTTTGTAGTTCAAATAAAATAATATAATTATTGCGTCGATTTGACCTATAAAAAAATTAAAAGATATTATATAAAAGTTAAACGAATTAAAGCAACATATATAAAAGCTTAAAATATTAATGTAACATATGCATAAAAACTTTACATATTAAAGAAGTAAAATGAAGTGATAGAAAAGCACTTACTGTTTTGTATAAAGGTAAAAAGCACTTTTAAGGGAAAAGTAAAAGCAGAGCAGAGAATCCATAAGCATTTAGGTCTAAAATGCTGACACAAAAGCACTTTTGACAGGAGCCATAAATCACATGCAATTCAACAATAATTATGTTTTCTTCTTCTTCTTTCTTTTTTTCACTTTCTACTCCCTTCCTTTTTGTTCTCTTTCACAAATACACTGATTATTATGTTCAATGAGATTTTTTTACATATATTTTGTAATTGTGTTTACTATAAGGTTGAATGGTCAACTTATTTAATTTATAATGGCATAATATGACAAATTTATCCGACTCATAATATCTCTATCATAATTAAAATATTACAATTTTATAAATCCATATAGGATCATTAAGTTAAATTTGAAGAAAACAAAATTGTAATTCTTTATACTAGTAAACAAATACACGATGATTATTATAAACGCATGAGATAAGATATATAAAAGGTTTTCTTATCAATTCAGTCTCAGTTCAACTATCCAAAAGTCTATTTGGATAAATAAAGAGGTGTTATTTTGATTCTATTTATTCTTTAATATTCAGATTATTACTAATTTGAGTGTAGAAGTAATTATAAAGATCTCTCTCAAAATTAGAAACATGTATAAAAGTAGAAGAAACCAACTATAAAAAACTCATAAATAATTGAAACTGATTGAAAACTCGGACAATCATTTAGACTAAATCACTTAGATTAACTGGTCTTACAAGAACAATTTTATTTTTAGCTTTTGTATATATCTTTTTATTTTTACTTTGAGCTATTTTTCTCGAATAATCATATTTTCTAAATTGTTTATAATATGGCACATTCTCCTTAACTATTGTTTTATTATTATCTCTTTCAATTTTTTGTATAATAGAAATTATAAACTAAACACCTCCGTTATTAATATTGGATTTTCATTTCAAATTTAATACTATAAAAGTTATACGATATTTTTCATAATTTCAAAATCAAATTCAGAATTCTGTATTAATAAAATTACAAAAATAATAAATTATATGTTTTTTAACAAAAGAATATAAATATTTGGAACACTTTTCGCTTATAAGTTTTAGATAATATATTTTTAATCTAATATATAGATATAACTGTAAAATATATTGTCACACCATATATCATAAATAACATTATTATAACAAAATTAATTACATAAATTTTGATTATGAGATTACTATTTACTTTTAGGATTTTTTTGTGAAAAAATAGGATTCACAACTAATTTCTTTGCACTTTAATACATATTATATTTTGTATTAAAGTGTTTATGCTTAATATTTTTATTCTTAAAATCTAATTAAAGTATTCAATAAGAGTATATTTAAAATATTAATTAAAGATTAAATTTTTAACAGATTTTATTTAAAATAATAAATATTTAAAGATACAAATAAGTAATATTTATTGAGTTTCTTTTCGAAATTTCAATATTTCAAAATATTTTAGCTTCTTTGTAAAAAAAAAATAAAAAATATCTGCTCGAACCGACAAAAAGGAAATTTGCAGAGACACTAAAGACATGTAAATAAATACAATAAGAATATTCACAATATTTTTACACTGATTTATCTCACGTAACAGTTTATGTTTACCTAACACGAGTATTTCTTTGATAACCACTCCTTCCTGACTTCATATAAGTATTTTTTATCATAAGCTACTATTAACTTAATTGACCCTAGACCATAGTTGAAAAGAGCAGGTGTTGTTTGAAACTCAAAATTCAAAAGATTTATGTTTTACTAACGATCTAATCACGTAATCTGGTAAAAAGTTCAAAGAAATTATTGTATCACGACTTGCATATCACATGTAAGGAACATTTTAACATAATAATAAGTTAGATTTTGCTGATGGTATTCAGATGTTAGTTTTAATTGAAACATGCATAATACCAACATTATGAAAGACGTTAGTGTGATAAATTAAATTATTTTCTTGATATACAAAAATATTACAAGTACCAATCCAAAAATAGGCTAAACTAGAAAATTATTTTAATTTTTCTAATAATTTAATATTATATATTCTTCTATGTACATAATTTTAGGATTTAAATACAATGAGTGGATGCATGTTATATATTCTATAGGTATATCTCATTAGTGTAGTTTAAATGGGATGTTATATAAATCATTATCACAACAAACACTCAATCATATTAATCTTTGATGGAATTAGTCCATAACCTAAGTCAATTTAACTGGGATTTAAGTAATCCATCATATTAATCTTTGATCTGAATTCAACTGGGATTAACATCAATCAAACCCTAGATTTGTCCAAATCATATAAAAAGTGATCCAAGCAAACCATGTTCATCAAGTACCTACCTTTTGCCCTACCAGGCTACCCTTTCCACATGCATGCCTTCATGTCACCAGTTTGAGATTCTACGTCCTTTTGTTTTTTCATCCCAAAATCACTTCAAAACAGCTTTCAATTATGACACGTTCTTAATTATGTGATTCTTTTGCTTCCTTCCAAACACACCACAAGAGTCTCTGCCCCCTCTACTTTACATGACACAACACCACCAGCATTTCTTTCACAAAAGCACAACACTCACAACATCAATATTTGGAATTTTTCTTTTATCCATTTCCTTGCTTCGCATCTTCAAATCATATTAATCAAAGGAGGTGAAAGAGGCTAGTTTGTCTTTTTTTTTTTTTCAAGCTTTAGGCCACGTTTCCATTTTTTTATAATTGTGTTATTTTCAACCTTTGTTTTTATTCGTCCCATTTAAATCCAAATACACAAGTTTGGATTATTATTTACAAGAATGAAATAGAATAAAACAAAATGGTGAAATTATCTATGAAGAAAAGTGGATGTTAATGTGACACCTTTTGTTTCTTTTATATGGAAATATTCACCAGAATGGGATTTACCTAACGGGTTTGTTTTGTCCAAAAAAAGTATATAAATTTAAACATTTTTTTATTATTGTTAGAAGTGTGAAATACTATAATTTTTTAATTATTAATTTTTATCAAAAAAATTATCAACCCGCTTTTAGTATAATATTTTTTTAATCATATTTTTTATTTGCTTGAATATGAAATTTTATTTAATACATACAAACTTAAAATTTCACTCGAACCAAGGAAAATTTGCTTCAAGTTTTGAATATTATATATTTAAAGTAATATGTGTAAAAGTCGAAGAAAATCATAATTTGGTTAAACTAAAATATAGTATTAATGAAATTATAATTTAAATGCATTGCCAAAACTAAGAAACACCATTGTAATTTTCATGAATATATTATAATTGCTTATTTACTATGGAAGCATTTTAAATTGCAATGTACTGTGGAAAAAGCATGCATATATATATAGAAGATAAAAACTATCAATAGTAAATAAACAAAACTCATCAATTATTTTCCATAAAAATGAATAGTCGTGAAGATGGCCAAAAACATAACTATCATGCACAGCAACCAATATTTCTTCTTTTAAGGAGCTTTCATGATTGATAAAAATGGAAAGGAAACGTTCAATATATAGCATGTGTTGAAACTGCTGATAATGCATTTTTGGTTCATTATTATGAACATTGCAGGTTACAGCACTTTGACAAATCCTCTGTCAACGTCTTCACTAGGTCGTCCACTCTCATGGTGAATTTAGGGTTCATCTGCAGCATAGGACAATCATATATTTATAAATGGACCATGCACAACAATATATTATTATTTTAATGTTCCATGTGATAAGCATGTAAGGGTGAAAAGATAATAACGGTAATATACTTATTCTTACAGACAAAAATAGCAGTTTGTCAGTGTTGGGGTGATTACAATTATTCTTAGAAAATAAATATAATGATCTAATTGCACTTTTGATTTATATTATAAACAAATATATATATATATATATATATTATATGTATATATTATAAAGAGTGTATGTTGTAATTATGTCTACATTTTTCTAATTTTTGGAGTTCAGCAACTATAATTCTCCATCCATTTGCAATATCAAAATTGTCTTTTGTAGTGATGAAAGAAATTCAAAAGTTTAGAAATAAGAAATTTAATACAAACTTGATCAATTTTGAAAACCTAAGAGAAGTGAGATTTTATTTAAGAAACTGAAATTCTGATATTTTATTTACAAAATACGTTGCAAAATGTTATTTAATTGCAAAGATTTAGATTACAAAATAGAATAATGATGGTTAATACTAAAAAAAAAAACAAAAAATAAAAGTAATGATTGAATTTAGTGACAAAATAATTGATATCTAACATTAACTACCAAGGTTTTAATTACTTATACTGTTAGATCCTAAATTATATTTAATTAAGTTACAAACTAATTTACAATCTAATGATATAAGTGACTAAAATCTTGGTAGCTATTTAATTGATTATTTAATCCAATCATTATTTTTATTTTGTAGTTATTTATCAATCAAAACTTAAATTGATTATTATTTTGATCACAATTAAAACTATTTTAATTGGTAACTAAAAATTGTCTCTAAATAACTTTTTTCTTATAGTGTAATTTTGTTAGAAAAACCCTCGTTATCGAAGAAATTTTATTAAAACTTTCAAATAACATAATTTACTTAACTTTAAAAATAACTTTAGTATCTAAAATTACATGAAATTCAAACTTGAACAAAAAAAACAAGCATATACATCAATATAATCACATGCATGTATGTATTATTATTATATATATTTATTGAAGATAAAACAAAAACACTACCGATAATTGATTTTCACAACAGACAATAGAAATTATTTATCCTATCTCCAGAACGAGTTACCCTTTTTCAAAGTATGAGAATAAAAATACCACTTAAATTTTCATAATGCACATTTTTCTTTTTGACATGCTTGTTCACAAAAATTCTCTAAATGTCTAAACAAAATGAAATTGATCTCTTCATAACATCTCATCATAAGAACAATGTGTATACCTCAGTAATGCTGGTAATGGCAAGAGCAGAATTTCCGAAAGGCAAAACATTGCTGCAAACTACTGAGAGATTATGAGCTTCAAGCTTGGCCATTACCTTTTGCACAATGTTCTTCTGCATCTCACACGTTACTCTGATGAGCACATTTTTTCCTTCTACTCTTGCTCCAACTTTCGCACATTTCTTGGTACCTTTATCACCATCATAAGCATGAGAGGTCCATGAAAAGTCACAAGCAACCATGTTGGTTTTGCTCAGTTTCAAACACCCTACTGATTCTATCTTCCTCATCTTGTTCTCCTTCTCCAAATCTTTCTCTCGCTGCTGAAGATCCTTCATGTACTCCACAGCATAGTTAAGAATAGAAACCTTGTCCATCTACACACATGCTCAGAAGTTTCTTACATCACTTCAATAATAGATCTAAAAGTAATCAAAAACTGATAAAAATTATGATATTTATAACATTTATCAGTAAATTTTAAATTTAACTTAACTTTTACAAAATCAATCATTAAGATGAAGTTTGCCTTTACTCGTAAATTATTAAAAATTTTTGTCTTTAATCGATGTGAAATCTCTAACAGAATTGCTCATGGCTTAAAAATCAAACTAAGAGAATATATATTATGACTTGGCTTTGAATGAAGATTAAGAAAATAATTTGAATAAGAGGGACTATATAAATCCATGGTACTAAGAAGCAAAGGAAAAACATAAGAACTGACCTTTTTCAAGCCAGGAATAAGGGCAGAAAGAGCAATGAACAATGTGGTGATATTTTCTCTCCTTTTTCTCTCAGCTATTATGTGATCTACTGTCTGAGAAGAGGTTCTTTCCCTCTTGAGGGGTTTTCTATAGTGAGGTTTTTCATTTTGTGTCTGCTTTTTGTCTTCACCAAGATGATGGCATGTTTTCTTAGTTGGCACTGAAGTGGAACCCTCAAATGAAAGAACACAAGACTTTGGAAATTGTGGAGAAGCATGTTGTGTGAGGATTGGCATGTCATCAAAGCCAGTGTTCTCTTCCAAAGATGCGAAATTGCTTAGAAGGGTAGTGGTGCTTTCTTTCCATGACCCTTCTGCATGATCCACTGAAGTATCTTCCTCTTCAGTAGAGTTCATGTCAAAATCACTGAAAATATTCCAACCATTCTTTTCCTGCAAACACAACAAAAGAGAACAATTGTTATGAACAAAAACAAGGTTATGTATATGGTATATAGTTATAAACCCTATTTCATATGTGTTACATACCAAAATTGAGACCCCTTTTTGCCATGATTCATCATCATCCATTTGGTCCATGAAACTAAGAAAAACTGTAGTGTAGTTTATTATGCTATTTGGGAAAGATGCCACAAACTGAGCGATGTGGACTCCTTTCAATGTCATTGTTAATGATTGATAGTGTGTGATGAGAGTGAAAATTGGATGTCATTGTTAATGATTGATAGTGTGTGATGAGAGTGAAAATTGGTACTTTTGAGAAGGAAAATGTGTGGCTAGGCTAAAGCCACGACCCTCCCTCTCACTTGTCTGTAACAAGTGGCAAGTGGCATTGCAATTTTGATTTCTAATCTGTAAGTCAGAATAATAATAGTATAATATTATAAAAGGCTTATATAATTATCATTTTTTCATTCTTATAAAACCATATTCAATGTCTTGTCCCTTTCTAAATTTAGAATTCTGTAATAATTTTGTCCTAAACCCTAAACTATATTTAAATGGCTTTTAAACTATGCAGAACTATTCCATATAACAAAAAGAAATTATTATAACAATGAAGATGATAAAACTTATTAATAGTGTTTATTTTGACTAAGTTGAACTAGATTCTTTTAAACTAGGTTTCAAAACTTAATGATTAGGACAATTTGTACTAGAAATAGCTGATTAGAATTGTGATAAAAATTAACCATTAATATAATAATAAAATTTATGGTGTTTTTTATGCAAATTTTAGTTTATAAGATAAAATATTAAAAGACTCTTTGAAATGTCATTGTTTTGGTTTGCATCTATTTAGATATGTTGTAATTATCCCCGATAAACTAATTTTGAACAAACAAATCATAAACTAATTTTGTTGGAATTAACCGCTATAAAAAATTCTCATTTAATATATTTACCAGACATATCTTTTAAAGTTAAAAAATAAATTATTTCACCATTATTTCTTCTAGTTAACTTTTTTTTTACTATATCTTACTCTCATCAAATATTACTATATTGTTTTTGTTTCGGTATACCCAATAGTCCCATATTATTTAGAAATTAAAATTAATATTAATTTATATACACCTTTTTCCCTTAATCTTTCAAGGCGCCCTTTAAAGACAAAACCGGAGCAACTGAGTTCCAAAGCGAACAATACCTCAAACATAGATGATTGACCGAATAGTCCCACATATCAAGTTCAGTTTATATACACATTTTTCATTAATTTCTTACACCTAACTATCATTCTCATAAACATTTTTATTCAATATTTTTACTCTCATTAAAAATATGCTTTTTCGTATTTTTTAATCTTTGAAATTTTTGACAATTCTGATCTGGGTCCCTAAATTTAGAAATCCTATTTTATTAATAAGAAAAAATTCTATAACTTTGAGTAAGTGGAATAGAATGAGTTTTAAATTAATATGACTTATCAAAATTAAGTTGTCATGATCAAATTTATGACTTATTGTGAAAAAGAAGACCCTTAACACTTATGATTAACTTTAACTTTTTCATAAGGATGACATCGATGTCCAACCTTAAAACAACTTTTAAATTATTTCCTAAATCTAAACTCTTTGAGATAATCTATTTATTTTAAAAAGTTTATTTCTAATTGGAATATTGTTATATTTTACTTTAATGATAAACATATCAATATAATATTGTTTTTACTAGCATTCATATCTCATATTCATATCTCATATGAACATACACTCTAAGTTACAATACTAACACAATCAATACCCACCTTAAGTAATTAAATTTTAGAAGAATAAATTTAAAACTTCTAAATTTATGTGGGTGGATATTGAAATTATAAGGGTGCAGGAGAAAATGATCCAAAAATATAGAAATCAAACCCACTTTTGCCAGCTCTGTTTGTCATGCCCTCTCTTGGACTAAATGGAAAGTGTAAAGGCAAAACCTTCCTGCACCCCATATTTCTTACTCCATCACTGACATGAAACGACTAAAATATCTTTTATGTTCATAATTGAATGAATTCCAAAAGATATTTTTCGAAAATATTCTGTAAAATATTTTCTAAAATGTTCTATAAATAAGTTTTAGAAAATATTTTCTAAAACATAAATTTTACATTATAAAATATATATTTTCAAACTGATTTTTTATACATAAACTTTATATTTTGGAAACATATTTCCCAAAATATTTTTCAAAATATAAATTTACATTCTGAAAATATTTTCAAAAAAACATCTCTATAAATTTAAATGAAACAATAAGGATAGTTTTGGTATTTTATGAATTCAATGGGTTGCAGGAAGTTTTTACCAAGTGTAAATAGCAAAAGCCCAACTTTAATTTTATTAAAAATGTAAAAGCCCATTTTTGCTTTTGTATAAAATAAATTAAACCCTCTTTCTTCTTCACCTTCTAGGGTTAGTTTCTGCATCAACCCAGACGTAGCCATGGGAAGAAGTAAGCTCTCACAACCATTTCCCTTTCGTAAATTTCTTATTTTCGTTCACTTTGCTGAATAAAATTTTGGATCTTTTCCCTAATAAAATGAGATACATTTCTTATATCTAATCTTAGCTTGTGGGTTCTCGAAATTGAATGCAAATCCATGTTTTTTTTCTTTTAATATTAGAATTAACCTTATTATGCGTGAATTTATTTGATTGGAACATTAGTTTTCTGTTCTGTCTCAAAATATGTCTCATGTTTTGTTTTGAATGTGTATTTGATTGGAACATTAGTTTTGTATTGTAATTTTGGAACTAGATTCGGTAACCGTGAATGGTTATTGTGGTGTTTTGTTCAGGACCAGCAAGGTGTTATCGTCAAATTAAGAACAAACCCTACCCAAAATCACGGTTTTGCCGTGGTGTTCCTGATCCTAAGATCAGGATTTATGATGTTGGCATGAAGAAGAAGGGTGTTGATGAATTTCCTTTCTGTGTGCATTTGGTTAGTTGGGAGAAGGAGAATGTTTCAAGTGAGGCCTTGGAGGCTGCTAGGATTGCCTGCAACAAGTACATGGCAAAATTTGCTGGGAAGGATGCATTTCACTTGAGGGTTAGGGTTCATCCCTTCCATGTTCTTAGGATCAACAAGATGCTTTCATGTGCTGGAGCCGATAGGCTCCAGACCGGCATGAGAGGTGCCTTTGGAAAGCCACAGGGTACTTGTGCTAGAGTGGCTATTGGCCAGGTCCTGCTCTCTGTCCGCTGCAAGGACAGCAACAGCCACCATGCTCAAGAGGCCCTCCGCAGGGCTAAATTCAAGTTCCCTGGCCGCCAAAAGATTATTGTTAGCAGGAAGTGGTATGTATCTGGAGACATGGCTGCTAACTTGTTCATAGTTGTTGAATTTGAATTGTGAAAATTATGGTTATTATAATCTTCTGATTCATAGTTGGATGAAATTTGGCTACCTGCTAATTGGTATCATAATATGAATCTTAAATGACTTTGTATTGTGCAGTACATGAATGAATCTGTGTTTTGTATAATATACTTTCTTTTTCACTTTTTCATCAATTGTCATTAAATAGACTAAGACACGTGAGCTTGAAGTTTGAAATGAAAAGGAATTGAAAGAACAGTTGTGAATGTATCCTGTTTGATCATTGCACTACTTTATTTGTCAATCACTCATTTAATACTCTATTTATCTACTTTGATCACATTGTTTTCATTCTTTTAAGATAGGGGTTTTACAAACTTGACTTCTGCTTAGTTTTTGTCTATTTCTGGTTTACATTGAACATAATATATAATCTATATGGATATGTCTGAAGTGATATTTTATTGTTATCAACAATTCACAATTTGAGTATCAATTTGATAACCTTGATGTAAGTATATTATAGATAGATTTGCATTGTTTCTTTTGTGTATGGCTTTAACTCTGGGTTTTAAATTCTTGCATAGGGGGTTCACCAAGTTTAACCGTACTGACTATTTGAAATTCAAGTCAGAGAACAGGATTATGCCTGATGGTGTCAATGCCAAGGTAATGTGAAGTTGCTTGATAATGCAGTATGCTGTGATTGAAACTGTGTAGCACACAGATTTTATCATGCAGAGAATGTTATTACTTGTTCAATTGGATCTTAGGGAATGCATTGAATTGTGTTTCTGAATGAAGTTTTCCTTGTATCTTAAATTAGTTATTGTTAGTGCTTGTAACTGTCCTTCTGAATTACATGTTCTGTTTTGTGATTTTGCAGCTTCTTGGGTGCCATGGACCACTGGCTAATCGCCAACCAGGAAGAGCCTTTTTGTCCAGTGCTACTGCCTAGACTGTTTGTTACTCAGAAATATTAGTCTTTGAATCATATTTGTTTTGCACTAGTGAATTTGTGTTTGTGTTTTCTGCACATTATTGAGCCAACTTGAGTTAATTTTTGTTTTGCTGGAACTACCTTAAGTGGATATTATTAATATTATAGTTTGTTATGGTCCATGTTCTATTCCTTCTCTTTTGGATTTCATATTCGGTTATGGAAGAAAAATATTATTTTATTATAATTATTACACCAATTACAATCTCACCGTCTGTATTTGTAATGGTCAAAGTTTTTAAAAAAATAAAGGCATGGTGTAATGAATAGGAATTCTAAAAATGTTTTTTTTTCATAATTCATGTGGATATATTGAGTGTATTTTTATCCTAATAATGGTAAATAAATATTAATTATTTCCAACTTCTTTACAAGATTATCTTTTAGGTGCTTATTAAGATTATCTTTCATGAGATGTGTGTTTATGACTGACTTGTTATACAATTGCTTCTGAATTAACAATGTACTCTTATTTTTAGAATCTAAAGAAATTAGTTATTGATTCAATTATTTAGATTCCTCTAAAAAAACACAAAATAAGGAGATAATAAAGATTTAACATTACTTTGATTCGTAACAAAATATTTAATCTTTATTTTCTTTGATTAGTAAAAAAGAATAATTGTTTGGCAAAATGACCAAAATGGATTTAAATAAGACGTCATCATCTGAAAATATTTTTATCTTATCAACAACAATGTGTTGAAACAAACATGAATGAAGTTCAAAATCATACGTAGATAACCTTTATAAGAAAAAAGGAAATAAAAATAAATAAATAAATAAATAGTAAAAATTAGTTTATTTATAATACATGTTTCACCGGTGACTTAAGATTTCATTTCAGACTAATATGATTTAGTTGAAAGATAAGTAAAATACGATTTCTTTTGTCAAGAATTGAATTCAACCTTTAATTCAAGACGTTAAGTTCTTGTGTCCAAAACGTTATCTATCATTCTCATTGTCTTCCCATAGAAAATTTTCTCTGTTCAATTTGAACATATCTTTACCATAATTCTCGACTCTTAAATCAGTAGTATGAAAATATCCCAAATCAGAGTTAGCTTTAGTACCATTGTTAGGAATAATTATGTAGTTTCAGATTGTTAATCATTAATAATAATAATAATAATAATAATAATAATAATAATAATAATAATAATAATAATAATAATAATAATAATAATAATAATAATAATAATAATAATAATAAACAAACGAAGAAAAAAATAACACCAAGAACTTTTAATATAAAATATCCATCAGCACGAGAAGAAAAAATTATAGTACCTCATAATTCAAAATTAAGCTTCATTTCAAATATCATGAGTCCCTATTTGATTTTTCTAAATATTATGATAGTTTCATCATTATTCCTGAGATATGTAGCTAGACACTCAATAGGAAAATCATTTCTTTTATGAAAACTAAATTGTGTTTTCTTAACAAAAATAAAAAGGGAGATTAAATTAAAAATCAGAATATTAAAGGGATTAAAAATTATAATTACTATATTTTTTAGGCAATGTATCCTCTTATATATGAAAAAATAAGCTATGCAATAATGCTTCATCTAATATAAACCATCATATTTTTTGTTAACTTTTGTGATGATTACTTGATGCTTTCTTACTGATTTACTATGCAATAAACTCATTATTTATTGCATTTGACCTCTCATTTTCTTAATGCATGATTGTATTGTGTGGTTGAAATTGCCTTGGTGGAAGCAGGTTAAGTAAACTAAACTGTGATTTGTGGGTGGTTTAGTTGGAGATTTTCCATGGTTGGTTGGTATGATTCTATTCTGATATTAGGTAAGTGTGTACTTAGGTTGGCCTAAGTTCACTGATAAAAGGAGTTGGCCTAAATTCAACCAAATAGTTCAACACTTGTACTTTTTTTTTTTTTCCATTGTAATTAATTAAATAAAACTTTTGTAAGGTTTAAACAGATATTATCTTCTTTTCATATCATTGTTTTAATTTTTTATCTCAAAATGATTAGTCTCTACATTTTCAAGTCTTGTTAATGTTTTAAAGGTATCATTCTCTAAAGATCACTGCATTAAACTAACCTAAGAACAACCTAGAATTGAACTATTTTGTCAACATAATCATATATAAGAGATAGTTATGTACCAACTACACTAATATTCTTAGGGTTTTTATTTTGATATAAAAATAATGAACCTATTCTTTCTTATTTTTTTTTTCATTGGATAAAAGCTTAGTTACGTGTGAGGAGTTGATTGAAACATTCTTTGGCATGTAGCCAACATTGTTGGTTTTTTCTGATTTTTTTTTTTTCATCATTCTCATTCATATTTTTTTTTTCCATTTTTATTGTTTTAAACTTTTACGAAGAAATATCTTTCTTCTTTGTTAAGAGAAGCACACGTTATCATCTAGAACACTGAATTTTAATGATTAAAACTAAGAAAAGATGATTAACAGTTAAGTTACTGAGATATCTTTTGCATGCTAACCATTAAGTTATGCATATATTTACTTTCAATACGTATATGTGATCACATCATATTTTTGTTTTGTTTTTCTTAGTAAACCAAAACAACATTGAAAAAAAGTATTTAAAAAATTATTATTATTTCAAAACACTTAGAAAACAATTATTAAAACAGAAACAAACGTAAGACAGCTTAGTTTTTCAAACAATTACGCAAACAAGTTCAATAGTTTCTGTGGAAACTAATTGTGAAAATAGATATGTCAACAACCTTGTGTTTTTAACTACCAGAATAATCCAAGTATGTTAATTATAATATATAAAAAAAAATCAAAGTACGATATTGTTTTTTTATTTTTGATTATTTATTTGTTTTAATTTCGAAAAAAAGCTTCTGTACCTGAGGAACTGACAAGGACTTCCGTTGACATAAAGCCAAAACTGTGTTAGTTTTTTCTGTTGCTTCATCATTTTCATTGGAAGTTTTCTTTCACCCTTTTATCAACTTTTACTTTTCACATGAATATCTTTTGCATGTTAAAAACTTCTACTTTTGTCACAGATTATTTCTTCATCGTTAATCAAGTGTTCCAAAACCAGTTCAACTCAGTTTGATCTACTTGTTATAGGCTTTAATCCTTTTATATGATTCTTTAAGAACATAAATATTAATTTTTAAACTATAGAAACTAAAACTTAACATGATGAGTAAGATAAATAATATATGAAGTGCATAGTGATAATACAAAAGAATAATGATTTTGGAGATGTCATATCAGAGGTGGTGGTAGGTTCCAATTTGGCAAATGGTTGCACTCAATTCAACCGTGCAAACTTAACGCGTTGAATAATTCCATTAACAATGGCATTGCCATCATCATCAAATACCCAAACTTCAGTATCTTTTTCCACGCAGCATTAGCACTAATGCCATTCATTGCAATCTCCATGGCCTAGCTAATTGCTTATGCTTTCAATATCCATTCTCACAACAACACAACAGAAACTATGCAGCTCACTCACCTGTGCCTTATCATGCCCTCAGATTATGATAAACTAGAGCCACTTCGTGCAACCCCACCAAAACATAAAGGGACACAGAAAAAGGGTAAGGCCAAAAAAAAGGACTTCCAAGGGTCATGTGGAGGCCATGTTGTTGCTACCCTTCAAGGTTCCTTGACAAGGTTGTGTGACACAAGGTGGTGGAGTTGTCACTGGAATCTGTGCCAACATGGTGCAAGGGAAACCAAGCAGATCAAGGGCTCTTCATGTGTGTTTCATGACATGGAGGGTGTGCAACTCTCTTCCAAGATTGGAAGGGACAGCAACAATCCAAGGATTTTTAGCTATGCTGAACTGTACATAGGGTCAAGGGGTTTCTCTGAGGAGGAGGTTCTAGGCAGTGGAGGGTTTGGCAAAGTGTACAAAGCTGTTATGCCGAGTGATGGAACAGTGGTGGCTGTGAAGTGTTGCTTGGCAGGGAAAGGTGGCCAGTTTGAGAAGACTTTTGCAGCAGAACTAGCGGCAGTGGCACACCTTCGCCACAAAAACCTTGTTCCCTTGAGGGGTTGGTGTGTTTTTGAGGATCAACTTTACCTTGTGTATGACTACATGCCTAATCTCAGCCTTGACCGGGTGCTGTTTCGCAAGAACTTGAAGGAGGAACAACCACTTGGATGGGAGAGGCGTGGGAAAATTGTGAAGGGTTTGGCATGTGCATTGCACTATCTGCATGAGCAGTTGGAGACTCAAATCATTCACAGGGATGTGAAGACCAGCAATGTGATGCTTGATTCCCACTACAATGCTAGGTTGGGGGATTTTGGCTTGGCAAGGTGGCTTGAGCATGAGCTTGAGTATGAGTATGAGACTAGGAAAACATCAACATCAAGCAAGTTTGAGCATTTCAGGTTGAGTGAGACCACAAGGATTGGTGGCACAATTGGGTACTTGCCCCCTGAGAGCTTCCAGAGAAGGAGTGTTGCTACCTCAAAATCTGATGTTTTCAGCTTTGGGATCGTTGTGTTGGAGGTGGTGTCTGGAAGGAGGGCCATTGATCTCACATACCCTGATGAGAAAATCATCTTGCTTGATTGGGTCAGAAGGCTTAGTGATGAAGGGAGGCTCATTGATGCTAGGGACAGAAGGCTGATATATGGTTCCTACAAGGCTTTTGAGATGGAGCATTTGATTCACATTAGCCTCTTGTGCACACTCCATGACCCTCAGATGAGACCAAGCATGAAGTGGATCGTTGAAGCACTTTCTGACATGTCAAACAAGTTGCCAACACTCCCTTCGTTTCACTCCCAACCCATGTACATCTCTTTGTCCTCCTCATCTGAGACTAGTCCAAGCAGCTCAAAAGGCACTGGCTCAGGCACAGGAACAGAAAGCTCTAGCAACCATACTAGTTCCATTTCCAAATTTGTCACAGCCACAGGAGATACCATATATGTAACAGCTGAAGTTGAACAGAGAAACGGTGGAACTAACTCTTCTAAGAGTAGCAAGAGAACGTTGCATCAGCAGCCATCATTTTCTGTGGTTCAAACACCTAGGGAGATACCATTCAAGGAGATTGTTTCAGCCACAGATAACTTCTCAGAGTCCAAAAGGGTGGCCGAGTTAGACTTTGGAACTGCTTACCATGGCATCCTAGATGGCCACCAGCATGTCATGGTAAAACGCCTTGGCTTGAAGACATGCCCTGCACTGCGCCAAAGATTTTCTAATGAGCTAAGAAATCTGGCAAAACTTCGCCACAGGAATTTGGTGCAGCTTAGAGGGTGGTGCACTGAGCAAGGAGAGATGCTTGTGGTGTATGATTACTCAGCCAGAAGATTTCTCAGTCACCAACTCCACCATCATAACAATGGTACTAAAAATGGTTATTCAGTTCTCAAATGGCATCATAGGTATAACATAGCGAAATCACTTGCATCTGCACTTCTCTATCTGCATGAGGAATGGGATGAACAGGTCATTCACAGGAACATAACCTCTTCAGCAGTGACTCTTGAACCTGACATGACCCCAAGACTAGGCAGTTTTGCTCTGGCTGAGTTTCTGTCAAGGAATGAGCATGGCCATCATGTGATCACCATCAGGAACAAGTCTGTTTGTGGGATTTATGGCTACATGTCACCAGAATATGTGGAATCCGGAGAGGCAACAGTGGCTGCTGATGTTTACAGTTTTGGTGTGGTGGTGCTTGAGATTGTGAGTGGACTTAAGGCTGTGGATTTTAGGCAACCTGAGGTGCTTTTGGTAAAGAAGGTTCATGAATTTGAGATGAGAAAAAGATCACTTGAGGCACTAGCAGATACAAGACTAGATGGTGAGTACAATTACAAGGAGCTAATGAGATTGGTAAGGTTAGGAGTTGCATGCACCCGTTCTGACCCAAAACTAAGACCAACCACAAGACAGATAGTGAGCATCCTTGATGGAAATGAGAAACTAATCATGGAGGAGAACATGGAGAGCAGGGAAGATTGGAGAGAGAGAAACTCTTGCTCTTTGTCACTGGTTAAGAGAATCCAAGCTCTAGGAATACAATGAAAAAAGTTGCACAACAAATTGAACGAACAAAATGAACAATGATGGTTTGTAACATAGAAAGCTCCTTTGTAACATACAGTTGTTTTTAACTTTGTATCTTTGTGTTTTGCATATTTTTCATGACACAATCAGCTTAAACCGAACCATATTCATTAACAGTGCATTAAAACAAGACAAATGAAAGAGTTACCTCATCAATTAAGGATAATAAACTGATTTAACATTACACAATGGAATCATATATCAACAACTAAACCACGAAAGGCCCAAAAAAATACAATTTTCAGCAAGAAAATCAGCCAGAAAAGAGGGACTCGTCAATGTCAATCTTGACCACCTCGTTATCTTCGAATCTGTCTTTCTTGGTAGGTGCCGGTGGAGCATAAATCCTTGGTGGCCCTCTACCCTTCTTCTTGTCCTTTGGCCTCGCCTAATCACTCACAATATCAGAACCAACAAAAAAAATCATAACTTTAAAACTGAAAACTAAAAAAGAAATGAAATAGGAGTAGCAATTTACATTCCCAAAGGAATGAGCGAAGCGCTTGCCCTTTGCAGTTTTCCTGTCCCCTCTGCCGCAGTACACTGGGAGATAACAAGATACATAAAATTGGGAAATGGGGTGTCAGAATTGGTGCAAAATAAAGCAAAGTTGATGAAAAAAAATGAATTTTTAGTGTTGCAGAATGTACCAGAAGGGGTTGGGGAGAGAGAGGAGGTTGCAGAGGCTGAGAGGGAAGGGAAGGGAGTGGAGAGTGGGGAGAAGAGAGTTTGGGAGTGAGAGAAGGAAAGGTGAGAGAATGAAGGAGGTGATGCTAGCAGTAGTGAAGCCATGGCTGAGGATAACTCAAGGGATAAGCTTTGAGAAAGAGGAAAATGGTTCAGTGTATGTAATTGGAAGCAATTTTGTTTGAAAAAGAAAGTAGGAATTTGAAAAAGAAATGAGGAGGTAAATTAGATACAGAGATATGGTAATTAAAAATTGCAAAAACTAGTTTTTTTTCATATTACTGTAATTTATATTATTGTAATTTTTTATTGTTATTTGGTATTTAAGAGAAAAAAATTTATATATCATTTTAATATTAAATTATTGATAATAGAATAAGTGTGAAGGATGATAATAAGCGATGGTGAAAAATTTGTATAACTAAAGTTTTGTTTGGTGGGGGAAGTGGATTTTTAGGGAATGAATTTAAGTGGATTGTGTGTAGATGGTAGGGTTTTTTGGATTAATTGATAGAAGGTAAAATTTGAGAAGATTTGAGAGAAATGGTTATGAAAGTTTGGGAATAATTTGATAAATATTATAGGTTAGTTTTAATTTTTTTAATTGATATATTTTCAAAATTACTAATTGACTCTTATAGACATGACAAACCCTAAACCCACTTAAAGAGTTATTTCGTAATTTTCATTTACATTCCTTCAAATCTCTTCACATGTTCGAAAATCTCATCCTGCAAATTTCTCTTGATCCATCTTTTCAAATTAGGTCAACCAAACAGAATCCATCCACCATAATTCATCCTCTTTTACAGTAAATCCACCCACGTTGATTCAACCAAACAGGCACTAAGGGTGCTTTCACTTGGTTTTCAGTGATGGAAGACAAAACAAAATACAATACAAACCTTACCTTAGCTCTAATGGATACTTCAATTTTAAATGGAGGTGCAAAAAAATTCAATCTTCAAATTGGGTATCACTGTCAACCCACCGTGACGCACCACCACCAACCACTGTGTCAATGTATATAATTTGAAGAGAAATTGGTCAACAAAGAACAATATAAGGAGAATGGTGCCTTACAACGTCAACGATTTTGGGATGAAAGAAAATGGTGAAAGATAAATGTGAATATGTAGGGATTTGATTTGGGAGTAAATGGAGTGGAGGGTAATCTTGAATTTTAAAATTTATTTTAGAGGTAAATTGGTATTTTCTCATGAGGTATAGAGGTATATGATGATATGATGGAGGTGGAGGAAGAACCTCTCCTATTTATGAATTAGTCTAAAAAATTAGACCGAAGTAATGTAAGATTTTGGGCCTGCCTTGAAGCCTATAAGAACAAGTAGATGTTCACTCATTAAGCATCCAAAAAGGTGTTACCTAGGAAGATAGAAGGCACCACATGTGCATAAGAAGCTTCCAACTAGGCACCACATGAGGAACTCCTCTCTAAGCTTCTTTTGTCACTTATTGTTCTCTCATTGGAGAGGACTTGAAGCTTAGACTACAAGCTAATCTTGCCACATGCAACTCTGTGATTAGAGAGAACTTGAGCCAATCATGAGCAGAGACTTGTCAACATGTTAGTGGAAAGGATTTTTAAGAAGCTTGCTGCACAAGTTAGTGTTAGAGGCTTTCTTAGTCTATAAATAGAAACCTCTTGTACATGAATTTTTAGTTTAGAATGAGCGTTGAGATGCTAGCCAAATTGAGATTCTTTTCCATATTCAAGAACTCTCTCTAAAATAGTTTCCTCAAGGCTCTTCTCTAGACTTTCTCCTAGTGTGTCGGCCTACTCACCTATCTCTTGATTGTACATAACAGTTAACATATATTATGCTAAAGCAAAACTTATTCTATACTTTTTTTTCAATTTCAAGAATACTGTATACATTTTTGCCATAATAACAATTTCAACAAAATAAAGGAAAAAATTATTCTACTGTTCGCCCAAGCAAGTACATGGGCCCCGCCAGTTGTCACTTACCCAGGCCAACATGTTATCAGTCATTTTCACATGTAGGCCTCTTCCCTTATTGCTTACATTGGGTTCAACGGAGCAGCTTTTTGCAAACTTTACATCTTTCCTTTCTAACAAAAAGTAAGTTGAGTGTATTTTACATCTTTCTTTGACAAAAGGTGAATAAGAGAATAATAATTACAGGAATCATCATTATACACAATCCTAGATATAGTGAATAATCATAGGAGAGAAAGATATGTTTTCATACAATCTAATGATATTTGAGAACTGACTTTAACATTGGAGTGCCTTTTGCGAGTATCTCTTCCTTTATTTCAGACGTCGAAAAGATCGAAGATCGACAAAAGAGCTTTTAAGGTTGATATCTGAAAAGAATTTTTGTAATCTTGAGGTCCCCGTAAGAACAATTCTCATTTTGGCTAATTCAACATTATACATTGAACATTATGTATATATCAAACACTTTTCTTTGTAGACTACAACTCTTCTTATGTGAAATACATAAAATCTTTCTAACACAGATAATCTTTCTGACTGAGATTTTAGATAAGTATATATCGTACAAATACTCATATAAATACTTATACAAATAAAAATCGCTTGTGTAAAAATGAAAAAGTCAAAAAAGAGGGCTAGTGTCTTATTATTGTTTTATTTAAATAGTCAAAAATAAATTGAATTAAAAGGAACACTTAAGGGGTGTTCCAACCTTTTACAGGCTGGTATACCAGTAAAAGAGTAGTTAATATCCCAATTACAGTATAATGTTAAACCAAAAATGGCACCTTAAAATAATGGATAGATAACATCTACACTGACAAATAACATTTGCACTACTCTTTAAGTGTTCCTCCATCAGTTAAAGTGGTTTTACACTTTACAATTTTCATACCCCTACAGTCTCTTAACTGTCGTGTCATTATACTTTGGTCCAAGAATGACCATGATCCTCATTCCTCGTTATATTTACCTGTAAAATAAGGACACACCTAAACAATGTCCATGTCCCTCAAGTCATCCCCTACCATACTACTCTTACTCGGAATCATGGATTAAACTAGGGAATCCAGACACTTGGTTGGTGAAAAGTGTCAATCTTAATCCTAATATGAGAATATAATGTCCTTAAACTTATGCTTAAGCCAAAACTTTCTGAAACATCTATTATCTATGTTAAATGTCACCTTATTCTTGTGATTTCATAGGTCTGTCACAATAATCACCTATATTATTTTTTATATTATATTAACACTTTATTGTCGGATCATTAAACAAAAACCCAATAAGTGGATATTGATAGATTTGTGAGTTATTATTGTGAGATTAATTATCAAAGTTATTTAAAATATTGAGAAACTAAATTACAAATAGAAAAATGAGTAAAAACCAATTAACATACAAGTAGGAACTAATTTCAATTTAAGAAAATTTATATACAATTACAAAAAATTATTTTAGAAATTAAGAGAAAACACTAAATTTTTTATAAGAATAATGTTTGATTAGTTTGAGACCTTGAAAAGAGGGAATGTGGTAAAAGGTGTCAGAAAATGCGCATGTAACTGCAATTGTGTGTGATGAGCTCCTAAAATGCCTATTTCTTCTTTTGACCCTTCCCTCACTCCTCACTGTAAGGTATTTTTTTCGGCCTTTCTCTTCTCTTTCTTCTTTTTTTATTTTTATTTTTATTTTTTTTTTCCTTAGAAACAAATTCCTACGCACACTGCACTCTTTCTCACTCTGTTTTCTCAATCATTTAGGAAGATTCAATTTTCTCTGCATTTTTTTTTCTTTCATTGTCAAAGAAACTGCATTGCTGTGAGGCATTCAAAAGGGTAGGGATATATGTCCTTCAATCAATCAAAGGTGGAAAAGAACGACGTCGTTTACAGAAGAAACGGACGCTCCTCCAGCTTCAACCACCACAGGGGTTCCTACGGCAAGGCTGCTGGCGATGGCGGTGGAATCGCGCCGTCCAACAATTCAGTATCCACTGCCCGAAGGTGAGTTAATATTTGCCATGCCCATGTTGCATGTTTCTATTTTTGTGATTAAATTTTGATTGATGGTGTACTAATAATTTTGCATGTTTGTGTTTTGTGATTATTTTTTGATTGATGGGGTAGTAATAATGTTGCATGTTTGTGTTTTCTGATTAAATTTTGATTTATGGGGGTAGTAATAATGTTGCATGTATGTGTTTTGTGATCAAATTTTGATTGATGGTGTAGTAATAATGTTGCATGTTTGTGTTTTCTGATTAAATTTTCATGATGGTGTAGTAAAAATGTCGCATGTTTGTGTTTTGTGATTAAATTTTCATGATGGTGTAGTAATAATGTTGCATGTTTGTGTTTTGTGATTAAATTTTGATTGATGGGGTAGTAATAATGTTGCATGTTTGTGTTTTGTGATCAAATTTTGATTGATGGGGTAGTAATAATGTTGGTAGTGTAGATTGAAGATGATTCTTTTGAATTTGGATATGTTTTAGAGTGTGAAGTGTAGTTCAATGATGGATAGAAAAGAATGGAGGCTTCACATTATGATTGTTATATAACTATATAATGTGTAACACTGTGATTAATTGTTTTCTGGTGATTAATTGTTTTTTGGTGATTAATTTTCGAAGATGTAGATTGAGATTTTACTTATGGAATTTAGATGCATTTTTAGGGTGTGAGGTGTGGTGATACAATTAAGTGTTGACATTGTGATTTTTGATAAAAACAAGTAAGAAATTGTAATTTATATTTGGTTATTGTCTGTGGATTAGTTCTGAAGGATGTAGATTCAGATTTTTCTTTTGATTTGGATGCGTTTTAAATTGTGAAGAGTAGTTTTGTAATTGTTGAAAATAATTTAGTGCTGACGTTGTGATTGTGATATAATATGCAACAAATTATAATAATAATAATAATTTTAATTGATTGTTGTTTGTAAAATAGTGTTGAAGGTGTTGATTGAGACTTAATTTGTTGATTTTGTGGAATTTTCTTTTTTAGTGTTTGAAAGGTAGGTGGAATAAATTTGGTTTGGAGATTGGTATTTTTGTTTTTTTATCTATACTTTTATATGAAGGGGATAAAAGTTTTTTTAACAGATGTGGTGTCATTTTTCAATAAGACTATTTTATGCTTTATTAAATGAAAATAATTTTATTATTTCATAAAATACATAACAGATACACATAGGTAGAAGTGCATGTGTTTACACAAGTTGTTTGAATGTGGTTTACAGTGTATAAAGTGTAGCAGCAATGTGTTTTAATTGATAAAAGGAATTAATGAAATTGTAACATTGTGATTGAGATAAAAATATGTAATAAAATATAATTAATTATTGTATGTGAAATAATGTTAAAGGATCTGGATTGATGTTTATTCATTAACCTGATTCTGTTTTAGAGTTTAAATTATTTTTCCACACCAGTATGAGTTGTGTATATTTTTTTTTCTTCTTTATTGGTTTATTGATTATGCAAGTTGATTGTTATAGTTTTAACAAGAAGTCTAATAATGCACGAGGTGGACAATCTAGGCTAAATCCTTCCCAGGGAAATTCAACAGAGTCAAATAAGGCATCTGCTGCTCAGATCATTAGTAATGGTACCCATTTACAGTCCCAATTACATGGTAAGATTTAGGAGTAATATTTATTTATTTATTTCTAGAAAGGATGTAATTCTTGTCTTCATTGATTTTTAGTGTTTGGTTATGTTGTTCAGTAGAATTTTACTGAAGAAGGATTTGTGAAACATCCTTCTCTCTTTATGTAATAGAAGAATCTTCTGATGTTGTTAAGGTGATCAAGTGTTTTATAAATATGATTCCTTTTTTTTTCATGCAATTCATTCATTTATGTGGAACAATAGGTGCATCAGATGGGCCAATTGCAAAGTCATCTGAATCATTAGCTGGGCATAAGAGCACTGGAATTGTTCCAAAAGCTGCAACTGCTGCATTGCCCCCTTTGATTTCTGATCCAGTCCTTCCCACAAGCCTTGCCAAGGGTATGTTAGTCTTGTATATTTTTGTTGTGTACATTAGATGTCCATTTTTGCAAAATAATTGTTCTTATTAGCAGTTATTTATGCTGTAAAACTTGTGTAATATCAATAGTTATGTTTGTACCAGGAGATGATGAGTCTAAGGCATTCCCTTTTCAATTTGGATCCATCATCCCTGGCTTTATTAATGGCCTGGAAGTAAGTTTCTTGTATATTAATTGATTAATATATGGTGTGAAATTTTTGGGTGAGCAGAGTAATTGATCATGTTATTGTTCTTTTGTACAGATCCCTGCTCGTACAACTTCAGCTCCTCCTAATTTTGATAAGCAGGATTCTGATCAGGTATGCATTTTATTTTCTTCACCTCTTTTCCTTAATTTGTGTACTATCATTCTCCCTATCAAAAGTAAAGAGCATTTCTTTTAGATTCTATCTTACAAAGATGATCTGATTTATATTTTATACATGAAATGAGGTCCTTATTCTTTTTGTATGTCTAATTGAAGTTGACATTATTAGAGATATTAGTATTCAATAAATGAAGTTGAACTTGTTCTGTGTCTTTCCTTACTAAGGAATGTTCATGTTTGAGGCATGATTCCTCAACTTTCAGGCTCTTGATGACTCTTACAAATCTGTGTCTTAGGTGCCAATTCCTCATGATGTTCCAAAGCAGCAGAAACTGCAAGAGAAAGATGCTGGTGTCAATGAGCAATCTAATGTTGAGGAGATTAAGGCAAACAAGGATTCTCACAAGGATTCTCAGGTGTCAATTTTAACCTCAGTAGATCAGATATCAAAGCCCTTTGTTGCTCCTGTAACTGGGATTTCAATGTCAAGTTCATATCACCAATCACAGGCTCCTTTACAGTTTGGAGGTGCTAATCCACAGATTCAATCTCAAATGCCCACACCGATGCCTTTACCAATTGGTAATGCTACTCAAGTGCAACAACCAGCTTTTATTCCAGGTCTTCAACCTCATCCAATGCATCCTCAAGGGATCATGCGTCAAGGCCAAAACGTTAGTTTTTCTCCTCAAATGGGTAATCAGTTAGGCAACATGGGCATTGGAATAGGTCGTCAATATCCACAACAGCAAGGAGGAAAATTTGCTGGTCCTCGGAAAACTACCCATGTAAAGATAACTCATCCTGAGACACATGAAGAGTTAAGACTTGATAAAAGGATGGATGCATATTCAAATGGTGGGTCATCCGGTGCTAGGTCACATCCTAACAAAACTTCTCAATCCCAACCTGTTAAATCTTTTCCAACCACTCATCCTATGAATTATTTTTCATCTAACTCGTATAATACCAATTCTCCCTATTATCCACCTAATTCTCTCCCATTAACAGGTAGCCAAATGACTCCTAATTCTCAGCCACCAACATTTAATTTTCCTCTGAATCATGGTCCCCAAGGTGTGAAGTTTATGAATTCATCGTCACAAGGTTCCTCCCCTACTAATAAAACTAGCACCCGTACTGGGATTACATCTATGACTATTAAGCCTAATGGTACAACTACTACAGTGGACTCATCATCCTCCAATTCCTGTGCTTCTGATGTTCAAAATGGAGAATCCCCTAGTTCAACAATATCTTGTGATGTTAGCTCCTCTGTGCTGCAAAAAGGGTCAGAAACCTTGGCAGAAGTTTCTCCACAACAGTCTAAGTTTTCTAGTGATTCTGCCACAGTTGTGTCTAATAATGAAGGTGGACGGGAATCTCTCGGTATCTCCAACTCTTTGAAGGATGAGAAACCAGGGAATAAAGATCAATTATCACAAAATCAGGTATATGAATGAATTATTATTCATACACAGAAACACACACTTGAATGTAATGGATGTACTTTTTAGTATTATGTGATTTTGGTGTGCTTGAATATAATGTGTACTTTATGTCTTCTTCCACAGGTTTCTGTACGGTCTCCCACAACGGACACTCATTCTGCAACAATTACTAATGAAGATCTTCCAAGATCTGATACAAATTCTACTGCTGTTGAAGTGGAGACCAATGGGTCTGTAGAAGCTTCTGCTTATGTTTCAGTGGAAGGAAATGGTGCACAAACTATTGACAAAGTTCACGATGGTAAAAAAGAAATCTAAAGCATTATGATAAAAGTGATGTGTCATCTCCTAAAGTATACAAACAATATTAGATTTTATGGAACAAAAATTAAATTAACAAGAAAAGATCTTGCAAATTTGGCACTGGGGTCTTGACCTTGAGAATTGTATCACAATAAGATGAATTTGCAAATTGTAATAAACAATATGATAGAATCAGAGATAATTTAGGCACATCAGCCACTGCTACATCGAGTTATTTATTCTAGAGATGTCTCTTTTATTACAAATGGTAGTGTATTTACAAATTGTTTTGATTCAGGAAATATTGGCTCATCAAATCTGGAGTCTACTGATCTTCCAAAAACAACACTAAAGCATGTTAAGAGTGATTCAGAGAATGTTGATGGTGAGTCAGGTACCAAGGATAGACCAATTATAGAACAAAATAAGGTGAAAAATGCATCTAAAGGGAAGAAGAAGAGAAAAGAGATACTTCAGAAAGCAGATGCTGCTGGGTCAACTTCTGATCTTTATAATGCATACAAGGGACCTGGGGAAAAGAAAGAAGATGTCTCAAGTTCTGAGAGCAAGGAAAGTGCTACTACTTATTTAAGTTTGAAGCAAGTTGATGTTGGTCAGTCAGATATTAAAGCCAATGAGAAATGTGATCATAATAAAGTTGAACTTGATGATTGGGAGGATGTAGCTGACATGTCTACCCCTAAACTAGAGGTTCATGACATATCTCAAAAAGCAGGTGATGGACTTGGAAGTACAACCAAAAAATATTCACGTGATTTCCTTCTGAAATTTGCAGAGCAGTCCATTGATCTTCCTGAAGGTTTTGAAATCACTGCAGACATTGGAGCTTTGATGAATGCTAATATTAGCGGCTCTCATGTTTTTGAGCGTGATTCACATCCTAGTTCTGGAAGAGTTGTAGATAGACCAGGAGGGATGTCTCGGATGGATCGTCGTGGCGATGTGGCTGTGGAGGATAATAGATGGAACAAAGTTTCTGGTTCTTTTCGTTCTGGACGTGGTCCAGAAGGCATTGGAGGGAATTCAGGATTTCGATTTGGTCATGGAGGCAATTTTGGTGTTTTAAGGAACCCTCGTGCACAAACACCACCACAATATGGTGGAGGGATCCTTTCTGGGCCAATTCAATCCGGGGGAAATCAGGGTGGAAGAAATAGTCCTAACAGGGAGAGATGGCAGCGGTCTGGTAGCTTCCAGCAGAGGGGCTTAATTCCTTCTCCCACCCAAACTCCTTTACAAACAATGCACAAAGCTGAGAATAAGTACGAAGTGGGTAAAGTGACAGATGTGGAAGAGGTGAAACAGAGGCAGTTGAAAGCTATCTTGAACAAACTAACACCGCAAAATTTTGACAAACTCTTTGAACAGGTGAAAGAAGTTAATATTGACAATGCAATCACCCTCATTGGTGTCATCTCACAGATATTTGAGAAAGCTCTTATGGAGCCTACCTTTTGTGAAATGTATGCCAACTTTTGTTTACATTTGGCTTCTGAGTTGCCTGATTTTAGTGAGCACAATGAGAAAATAACTTTTAAAAGGTTATTGTTAAACAAGTGCCAAGAGGAATTTGAGAGGGGTGAAAGAGAAGAAGAAGAAGCAAATAAGGCTGATGAGGGTGAGGTGAAGCAGTCTACTGAGGAGAGGGAAGAAAGAAGAGTTAAGGCAAGAAGACGCATGTTGGGAAACATTAGATTGATTGGAGAACTATATAAGAAGAAGATGTTGACAGAGAGGATAATGCATGAGTGTATCAAGAAGTTACTGGGTCAATATCAGGATCCAGATGAAGAAAACATTGAAGCTTTATGCAAGCTAATGAGTACTATTGGGGAGATGATTGACCATCCAAAAGCCAAGGAACATATGGATGCATATTTTGAAAGGATGAAAGTATTATCAATGAACATGAATTTATCTTCTAGGGTGAGGTTCATGTTGAAGGATGCCATTGATTTAAGAAAGAATAAATGGCAACAAAGGAGGAAAGTAGAAGGTCCTAAAAAGATTGAGGAGGTACATAGGGATGCTGCTCAAGAAAGGCAATCACAAGCTGGTAGGTCAGGTCGTGGTCCTGGTAACAATCAATCGACAAGAAGGAATGCCATTGATTTTAGTCCAAGAGTATCACCTATGTTGTCATCTTCTAATTCTCAAATGGGTGGATTATGTGGTCTTCCAGCTCAAGCTCGTGGATATGGTGGCTCTCATGATGCTCAATTTGAGGAACAACAATCTTATGAAGCTAAGACCTTGTCAGTTCCTTTGCCTAGAAGATCTTTAGGAGATGATTCTATAACCTTGGTGCCTCAAGGTGGTCTTGCTAGGGGAATGTCTATGAGAGGATCAACCACAATTTCCAATTTGCCAATGTCTGATGTGGTTCATGTACCTAGAGACTCTCATAGAATGACTACAGGTCTTAATGGTACTAACAGGTCTTTAGGTCCATCTACTCATGATCAATCAATTGCTCCAGAGCATAATGTAAACCATGGTAACAGAAACTTGAGGAGTGTTTCACCTGCTGCTCAATTGCAAGGATCAATAATCTCTCAAAATGCTTCTTCGGATAAGATTTTGTCCGAAGAAAAACTGAGGGACATGTCCTTGTCAGCCATAAGAGAATACTACAGGTATTTTTTTTTTTTTTTTTCACTTTTTCTCTATAATACTTTTTTCCTACTAGTTACATTTTCTGTGGCCAGTTATACTCTTGTTCGGAAACTTGAACAAACAACTTACCACATACCCATATAATCTTTTACTAGGTTATGGATATACTACTAGTTTTGGAGCATAGTTGTTCATTGCATGTGAAAGTACTTGTCGCTCTTGTGTGTGTGTGTGTATAATTTACTCATGATAGGAATCATCCTATCATAGGCATTTTGGGGTGACTACTTTGAGTTATTATATGCTATTGACTATATTTACTATGTTTAAATTAGTTATTAAAGTAAAACAAGTAGTTATATGTTTAAATGACAGAAAGAAGACTAGCATGGTAAATTTTTATGCTGTGTATTGTATTTCATTAGCCAAATTAAATTTACGTGTGTTTTAATTTTTCTTCTTTTTTTGAATTTATACTGGTGAATTTAATTCCCACTGTTCTTGTCATTTAATCATCTAACTAAAGTTTATGCAATTTTCAGTGCTAGAGATGAGAATGAACTTGTTTTGTGTATCAAAGATTTGAACTCCCCAAGCTTCTACCCTTCTATGGTTTCTCTCTGGGTCACAGATTCATTTGAGAGAAAGGACACAGAAAGAGATCTTTTGGCCAAACTACTTATCAACCTTGTGAAATCTCAGCATCACACTTTGAGTCAAGTCCAACTCATCAAAGGGTAAGATTGATTTAACCATAGTAGGGAAAATTCATTTATTGTGAAAACAACTATCAAGTGATTGTTAAGCATTAAACTCAAATATAATCAGTTATGTTCAAGCTTTTATGTTCAACATGAAAAATATGTCATTATTACTTTTAATACAGTATTATTAATGTTAATTATAGTGCTAATTATAGCATACCTTTAACGAGTAGAGAGATGAAGTTGAAGAGTCTATTATGAATTTATATATAATACCTCATATTTTAATAAAAAAATAAGAGCAAAAGAGCAGAGTTGTATCTTTCAGAACAAAAGTTTATTTGTGCTCTCACTTTTTCTCTCTTCTAGAAGAAAATTAAAGGTATTCCTTGCCTTTTGATATCTGTGATTCCTTTGTATGTTGGCTAGGTTTGAATCTGTTCTCTGTACATTGGAGGATGTCGTTAATGATGCCCCTAGAGCACCAGAGTTTCTTGGCCGAATTTTTGCTAGAGTCATAATAGAGAAAGTAGCTCCTTTTAATGAGATTGCACAATTAATACATGATGGTGGAGAAGTGCCAAGTAGTCTCTTAGAAATTGGACTTGCAGGTGATGTTCTTGGAAGCACATTGGAGGTAATTCAAAATGAAAAGGGAGACATGGTTCTAAATGAGATCCTTTCAAGAAGCTCTAATTTCCAAGTGAAAACTTTCCAACCACAGAATGGTAAAATGTCAAGGAAGTTGGAAAAATTTATTTAGATGGTAGTGATGCTCATTGAATGTTTTTTGTGTAGAAGGGAAAATTCTTTGACTAGAGTTTTTATATGGGTTTCTTTGTTCTTTCATTCTTTTTCCATCATCTTTACTACAATTGTAAGAGGTTCATTTAAGCATAAGAATATCTAGGTATAGTTACTATGTTTTTTGATGACCACCTTTACAAACACTTTACATGTTTCTTTATATATATAAAAGGTTCAATGAGCATCAAGAATTTTTTTTTTTCACATCATTCCTGGTTGTATTTCATTAATGTTTAGATAATGGAAAGCTCTATAATTTTACTTGGTAATTATATTAGTTATGATCCAAAAAGTTTATTCTTTAAATCATATGTATTAGTGTTGTGTTATCATCATATAACTCTGCAATGGTAGTAGCTTTTCCTACTGACTATATTTATATTTAAATCTATAAATATAAACATTTTTAACATTTGAGTACAAAGGAGTTACAGCTTAATGAAAAGTCATGAATAACTATTGGCAAAAACAAGTAGATACAAAAATTAGTGTTGCCTTGAATATCTAACACTTTAGCAATTAATTAATCCCTAGAATAAATAAATAATATATCACATTGACTTTTTGCATATGGTAGTTTGCATATCACATCACCTTCTGAAAAAATAAATGAATTAAATATATGAATCTAAGATCAGTGTATTAAAGTATTGCACCCAAAAAATCATTAGTACATATTCGAATCATATAAAGGACAAAATGCACTATTTCTTATAGAATATCCCTTTCATGATAAAGTATTCACATATATTTTCTATATGTTTGAATTTTTCTCCACGGATTTTCTACAATAAGAAGATTAAGAATCACGACAAAGAAAAGAAACATAAAAATCATAAATTATAAATTAAAAAATATATAATTCAATCATATATTTTTATAATGTGTGACATTAAGTTTACATAATCAAAGGATGAGATGAACTATGAAATGACTTTTTTTTTTTTAAGTTCAACATAGAGATTGTTACTATTTGAAAGTCAAACCTAAACATATTTGTGTGAAAAATATGTTTAAGACTTTATGAAATTTGATAATCATATTATTAAAAAACTAATTACTCTTAAAATGTGTTTAGATTGAAGGGTGAATTTGAGAGAGTAAAAAAAAGTGGATTTGAGGTGAAAGTATATGAGTTTAGATTAAGAGAAAGATGATGAGAAATGAAAAAAAAAATTATGAAAGTTTGTAAGTGATGTGATAGATATAATTGATAAACTGAATTTTTTAATAGATGAAATAAAATTAGATATAATTTATAAAATAAGATTAGTATTAAAAAAAATTATTTTTATTTATAAAATTATTTTAATTTTATTATTATTATATTATTATTATTATTATATTATTATTATTATTTTTATTGTTGTAATTATTACTTACGATTTTATTCTTTTTTTTAGTTTTTAACATTAACATTATTAGGATTTTACTTTTATAATTATCTTATTATTATTATTATTATTTTATAAATTTATTATTAATATTTTTTTAATTTTTAATCTTCGTTAACCTTCTATAATTTTATTATATTTATTTATGTATTTGACATAAAATATATATTAACAAAATATTAAATTTATTTTTACTTTATTAATTATTTTAAAATCCTTATTTTACTATATATTTTGTTTAATTATTTATTATTTTAAAATAAAATAATAAATATTTTTATTATATTTTATTTACCTATAGTCAAACTTTCCTTGCAAATCGCTTCTACTTCATGTGCTTTTCTTCTAGTTCTCCATGAAATTCAACCTCGTTTTTCCAACTTCATGTGTTTTTCTTCTCTTCTCTTCAAACACCCTTATAGATGGAGTAGATAAAGCATATGAAACTAAGAAAAGAAGTTTTTTTTAGGAAAAGCTTTTGAAGATGTTCAAAAGGGAGAGGTTCCTTTTGGTGATCTTTGTCTTATTTGTTCCCTTTTTCTTTGTTTGTGTTGATGCTAATCACTTTGTGCTTGTGCATGGAGCTCTTCATGGTGCATGGTGTTGGTATAAGGTGGCTCATTACCTCAGATCAGAGGGTCACAGTGTCACAGCTCTAGACATGGCTGCATGTGGTGTGAATCCAAGACAGATTGAAAAAGTTGATTCAGTTTCAGAGTACCATAAGCCTTTGATCACATTCTTGGCCTCTCTTCCTCCACAGGAAAAGGTGATTCTTGTTGGTCACAGTCTTGGAGGGCTATCAGTATCCATTGCCATGGAAAAGTACCCTCAGAAAATCTCTGTTGCAGTTTTCATCACTGCAAATGTTGTCTCTCAAAACCTCACACACCTTGCTTTTCTTCAAGAGGTATTCTTCTCACTACCAAGACATTTATAACCATTTATCTCAAGTTTTTATCACTCCATGCTCATCCAAAATCATGTTGTATAATCTTTTGTTAAGTATCTAAATGTGTGTATAAATTTCATATTAAATAAAGATGAGAAAAGTAACATATGACTCAGAAATTTAATGCATTAAGGTTTTAGATTGAAGATGATGTCATTCTATTATGTAGATCTGATTCAGTACTCATTCTTGTTAGATCTTCACACTATTTTGTCTCTCCATCTTTTTGAATATCTTTTCTCCAAATATCTTGAAGTATGTGCTCTTTTTTATCAACACGAAAGTTTATAATTAAATTAGTACACACAAAATTAATTAAGATTTCTTTTACCCTATGTATATATCCATATAAATGCATTGAAACACTTTGTTAAATTGTTAGTCATTGTAAAAATTGTGAATTTCTTTATATATATATATGTTTAATTTCTATCTATAAAAGAAATTACTATTATGAAATCTTGCAATTTGGGAAATTTATGTCTCATTTGTGTAGGTAAATAGAAGATTGGGCCATCTTTTGGAGGAACAATACTTCATATTGGATGGAGACAAAGCTCCAATCCTCTCACCAAAAGGAGTTGAATTTTTGAGATCTAGATTGTACCAACTATCATCAGCTGAGGTAAACATGTTCAATTCAATCTTTCTTTGACAGAGAATCATTCAAGCAATTGATTAGTTATTTTGATTTTGTAGATATATGTGTGCATGATTTGATTTTGATAAACTTTATCTCTTGTATATGTCCCTTAGGAGTAAAGTGTTGTTTTCATATTATGCAGGATTTAACACTTGCTATATCTGTGGTGAGACCTTTACCTCCCTTTATGAATGATGTAAAATTATTGACAAAACAAACTGCAGTTACCAAGAACAGGAATGGAAGGGTTCCTAAAGTCTTCATCATAGCTGAAAAAGATAATTTGATCACAGGGGACTTTCAAAGGTGGATAATTCAGAACACTGGTCCATATGCTGATGTGAAAAAGATAGAGAATTCGGATCATATGGCCATGTTTTCCAAACCAAAAGAGCTTAGTTTGGAACTGTTAAAGATTGCTTACAAATATTAATTTCAATATGATGATGTAATGTGCATCATAAAATAAAGAAATGTCAACAGAAAAAACAAATGAATAAAGACATGTTTATGGGACCATTATCATAAAGTAAGTACCAATGATAACTTTTAGTCATTGTTATATATGCTTTAGTTATAGAGGAAGAGTATGCATGGTTGAGTTTTTCAACAAAGCAATTTTAGAAAAAAAAATATATATATATAAAAAAAACGAAAATTTTAGGCCTATCTCTATGCAGTGTAATGTCCATTCTATATCACTTGTCCATATTCTGAGGTGACATATTCAGATACAAAAAGCTTAGCCCTGAACTGTTAAAGATTGCTTACAAATATTGATCTTTCAATGTTAATGTTTGGTGTACCATCATAAAATAAAAACATGTTCTTAGAGACCATGTACCATAAAAATAAGTACCAGTAATTTTTAATCATTACTATTACTTATTATATCTAATTATGTTTAGTTTTAGTTCATGGCTGATGTAAAAAAATTGAGATTGTTAAGGATTTTTTTTATTTTTGTTGCACTAATCAAATAGTTCTCACCATACATGGAATGTCAAATTCGTTTAATAATTTAACAAGAATGGATTGAGAAGGATTCCATTGCAGAAAATGACAACAATACAAATGCAATGAATGTTACCATCTTCTCCATAAACAACTAGGATGATGTGTACAAGATAAATAGTTTATATTTTTGAAGTGGAAAATTCAATGCATGCAACATATTTGGATCAGTTTCTGTTCATAATTAATGCCAAAAGTCATTTAATAAATTTTAACCATTCCTTACTTATATATAAACTCGTTAAACCATTCTGCATAAGAAGCTTTTTTCAATGAGTGGTAGCTATTTGTGTACTTTTAAGATATATTGGATTTGTTTAAACAAGTTTCTGCATAAAATTTTTAAGAGCAAAAAAAAGTAAAAAAAGGTAACAAACTTTTCCACAAATTAATTTAAAATAACCTCTGCAAACTAATTTATGATTCTTAATTTAAAGTAAAATTGGTATATTCTTTTTCTTTCTTACAAGCGTTTATGGAAAAAGTTAACATAAACAGGTTCATTATCTATATTCTTTACTAATTACAGTAAGTTTATAAAAACAGTTTAGAAAACCAATAATTGTGCTCCAATTTAGATTGAAAAAACTACCAACATTTCATGCATGTTTTCATTATTCATCTGCTATAAAAATGATGTTTTGTGATCATATCCACCATGTTTTCTAAGCACAAAAGCAAAAGAGGACTTCACACAACAAAGGGAAATGTTACATTGTTGCTCAAATTCTTGTCATCTGAAGAACAACTCCCTGGCCAGGTTCTATAACCAAACGAAAGGCAGGTTTATGCAAGTAACTTGGTGAGAGAGAGAAGTGAAACTTCATCAGAATCAGAGACAAAACCACCTTCAGTTCTATCATGGCTAAGTGCTGTCCTACACACACACGTGACCCTATTCCAAATGGTATATAAGCCTGTGGAACCTTGCATGCTCCAAGTACCCCATTTGCAAATCTTTCTGGATTGAACTTGTGAACATCAGGACCCCAGAGCTGAGGGTCATGCTGCAGCACTAAGAGTGGAATCTGAATGTTCATTCCTTTTGGAATTAGGAACCCTTTTAGATCCACATCTTGGAGAGCTTCTCTAACAACAAAGGCTGCTGGTGGATACAACCTCAAAGTCTCTTGAATCACCATGGTTAACTGCATTGTAACATTATTATGGAAGGCCTCAAGTTGATGAGTAAGAATGCTCATGAAACTTGCAAATGATTCACACAAATAAATGTTGTTTTGAAAAATCAGATTATTTCAGCAATTGATATGAGCAAAATCAACTTTGTTTAGATACTAAATTTGTAGAGAAGTGGTTTTAAGACAATTAGTTTTGTTTAGATACAACACAGAATCAGCTCTTACCTAAGAAAAAAAGTGTGTATCAAGCTGAAAGGAAAAAAAGTTATTAGAAAATAACAGTAAGTTACAAATTTTATTCATGAAAACAACTTAATTTAAAAAAGAAAAAATAAACAGTTTGTTTTTCATAAAAACAGCTGAAATCCAAACATGCTCTTAGCTTTTCTGCAGGTACTACTGACCATTTTATGCCAACAAAACCTTGAACAAGAAATTTTTACATAAATCCTTTGGACAACATGCATATGGGTCTGTTTGAACAAGAATTTTTTATAAAAAATGAAATGAGTATCTTCATAAGCTATTAGTTTATGCATAAGGAGATTAGGATGCAAGTGAAATGGGAAAAAGGTACAATGATATGGTCTTCATGCATTGTCCTATATAAATTTCTGAAGCAAAATTCCAAAGATCAAGAAAATTAAACCAAGGGGAGATGAATGTACCAATTCAGTGTGTTTCATGGAAACGTTTATCTTTAGCACATAGTGTGTGTAACATACCGTTTTCAAGCTTCTAAGCATGTTTGCATCTGGAGCACCTTTGCCACAAACTTCAAGCACCTCAGCTCTGACACGGTCTTGCCAATCTTGATGCACAGCTAACAGCATTAAGCACCATGATGCTGTGATGGCAGTAGTCTCATGTCCAGCAAAGAATATATTTTTGCAGTTATCTATTATAAACCTGTCACATGAGATGGAATCTGATATGATGCCATCACCACCCTCCTTCTTTGCACCCTCAAGTATCATTTGTAAGAGATCCTGCTCATGAGTTTCCACCAGGCGTTGTTTTATGAGCTTTGATATCTTTGAGTCTATCTCTTTCTCCAATCTCCACATTTGTCTGTTGCTTTTGATTGGCAAGTATCTAAAACATTATGGCACCACTTTTCACATTAGCAGCATCACTAACAAGAACATAGCATACAAATGTGCAAAGACTCTTGGCAAAAGGAAAACATGGACACTATATCTCTCATGATTGATGAGAATAAAAGTCTTTTTGGTTGGAATGCATACCGAAGGCCAGGAATTCCAGCATGACGCTTGGACAAGACAGTTTGAAGATCTCTAAGCTTTGAGAATATTTCTTTTCCTTCAATGTAATTGCTTCCAAAACAAGCTCTGGCAATTATGTCAGCTGACAAACTGCGAAGATCTTCGTCGATTTTAATCTCGGATACTACTCCCTTACTTTCAAATCTACCCTCCCAAGACCTTAGTGTTGTATTTGTTGAGTCCACCATCAGATTAACCATTGACTTCAAAAGGATTTACAGAAAAAGCAAATCATGAGATTGGTATTGTAACATGGTACAGCTGACATTTGTTAGCTCTCTTATGGATTGCTTTTAGATTAGTTTTCTAAGTCAAAATGCTTCAACACACTCATTGAGTTAACCTTTAATTACTCATTTGATATCGTTCTGAGCTATTTTCTACATTTCAATCTTTTCTTAATGAAATTAAAAATCAATTTAGACTATCAATTCGAATCTTAAAGTGATAATGCTTATGAGTATTTTTCTTGTTCTTTTAACACTTTTATGAAATCTTATAGCATTCTTCACTAAACTTTATGTACTTATACACAACTCGACAAGATGGGGTGGCTGAGCGCAAGAATAAACATTTTGTTGAAATTATTCGTACTCTTTTAATTCGTGGTGGGTTCGATCCATATGCCTATACAATCAAGAAACTACTTGTTTTAGTGCTTACACATACTCTTTTTAACTTGTAAAAGTATCTACACTTCACCTTTTAATCAATTTTAGTCAAAGACAGCAAGGACTAAAAGAGATTAAAAAGTTTTCTATTAGGAACTAAAAACAAGTAGTTTTTAAGTGTAGGGGCACTTTTAAGGACCATGAATAGGGTAAACTTCTTAGGAAGTTGACACTTTCAAGGACCAATTTGCATAGACATGCACTTCCAAGGATCAAAGCAACATAAAGTTGTCACTCTCAGGGATCAAGTGTTATATTAACTCCCCATTTATTTCTTCTCTGTGGCCAATGCAGCATTCCATTTCTCTTAAGCGGTGGAGTGGGGTAGAATACACTTACCTTCACCTTATCAAGGTATAGTTCAGGGGCAATTATCTTCTTCTGATGAGACCAAATTGGCCCACTTGATGTTATTATGCCTTTTCCCAAGAGTGGCCCCATATCTTTGGACAGATAAGTTGGCTTCCCTAGATTCAAAGAGGTGTGCATGATGACATCCTTCACCATATCTATATCTGACACCATTAGCCACTGTATAGACCCAGAAGAAAACATGTATGTGGGACCTGCATATATGAAATCAAAATTTGGACATGAAAATGATGGCAATAGAATCATCTCAATCTGAAACCTTTCATTTAGTATTATTATGGCAACCCTTTCAAGCACTTCCTGAAAGATTCACTTTTTTTGGGGGGGTTTCTGTTTTTCTTTGGTGTCTTGCAAGTTTTCAATATGGCTTTGATTATTCCCAGTGAAAACTTGTCATTTGGACACCCCATTGAACCCATTCTCATAAAAAAAATTGCAACTTCGGTAAATATCTTGACCTTTTACATGAGAATTGTGAAAAAAAAAAAATGATTCTTTCAACCCTGTAGCCAAGAGGGCCTTTTGAACAAGTGAAAATATTCCAGAATCTGGCATGAAATGCATTTTTATGGAATCTGAAAAGGTTTCTTCTTACAGAACATTTCCATCAACTTTATCAGATACAGTTCACAAAAGACTCAAACTCAACCCAATCTTTAGCCTCAGCCTATATAGACTAGTCAATAAACTCAGAAAACATGAAAGAGCCCAAAATGTCAAGCATGCAAGTATATGCCTTTATTTTGCACTTAGAACAGTTCAACTTTATAATCAAAATCTCACCAAAAAAAAACAAACTTGTAAAAAGAAATTAAACTCACTGAAAAACAAACATCAGTTGCTAAGAACAGTGACTGTTGTGGATTCATTGCTCCAAACAAAAACCAAGGAATCTGCATGTTTCTGAGACATGCCAAAGTAACTAACTCACCATATTGGTTGATCCACTTTTGAATATGAGGGAAGAGAGTGAAAGGCCACTTGTGAGAAACAGAACCCTTTTCATCTTTCTCTTTAACTTCAGTAACTGATGCTGAATGAACTTGAAGCAAAATTTTCTTCATTTCTGGGATGTTACCAAAGTAGAAGTGAGGAGAAGGCCCTTTAATCCCCTGCTTCTGAACCTTTTCTCTCATTGATCTTGGCCTCAACACCAAAACATTTAACACATGCATGAACAACACCAAAACCACTCCCAACAAAACTTGCACAGTGTTCATCTCCATCACAAGAATCTTTTCTCCTCTCTCTTCCTTCTTTGCCTTTTTGTGTCAAACACACATCACAAAACAACAAACTCATCTATTTATAACTCCCAATAAAAAATATATAGTTACTTTAATCAGTTGCTATGAATAATTTAGTAAAAATAAAAAATTATATCATTGTGTTTTCAAAGTTAAAGAATTTATTAAACTTGTTATACAAGACATCAGATAAGATCAAACTCTAACTATTTTTTTTTTTCATTGGTTCCACAAGTTGGCCTGGTATATAATATTTCTCAAAATCTCTTTTAACTTTTGTTTTGATGATAAATCTTACTTTAAAGTTTTACATAAGCTTTTGTAAGTTCCACTATTAATTTTTTATAGTAAAAGAAAATTCAAAATAACTTTTTTTATCAGTTTAGAGATTTTGAGAATTGTCTTAGAATATTGTATCTTTCTTTGATGCAACATCTATATATAGTACATTTTATACTTAAAATATTTCTTGAAGATCTACTATAAAAAATACTCTAATAAATAACCAAATTAAATAAAATAATTAGTTAAATTTAATTAAGAGTTTATGGATATATATCTGAAAAGTAAAACCAATTTCTATTATAATTAAATTATAGTATTAACTTATCTAAAAAAACTTATATAAGTATATTACAAGAAAAAAAAATATAGTTTTGTTTTAGATATCATGTTAAATAAAATCTTTTGTTGCTACTATAAATATAAAACTTCATTTTACATAAAAAAATAGTGTTGACAACATTTATGATACTGTATATCAGTTTTACTTTTAAAAAAAATTAATAGAATGTTTTCAATTTTCAAGATAAAACTTGAACAGTCATGTCTAAAATTTGAATTTATTTATTTATTTATTTATTTTATAGGAAGATTATAAGAGTCCTTTCATTCTTTCGAAAAAAATAATAATTTTGGCATTCTCCTCAAAACCCACAATTTTTTCATGGAATTGTGAGCCAGGATTTATTGCTTCCAAAGGTCTCAAGCCATTTTCATTGGAAGATAACGCAACTTACAATATTGGATTAACAAATTATAATTGTGATAATAACTTGTGTTTATTATATGTATTTAACTTTTTTTATTTATATTTATGCATGATTTTTTTACTTGGTAAAAATTATTGTTAAAATATTTTAAATTATAGAAGTGGATTAGTGTTTACTATTTTTATGAATTTTATAGAGAAATGGAAGGTTGAAGTTACAAAAGAAGGCATTTTTGTTTTGGTTGGATTAGTAAATAGATTTATCAAGTAAGAACTCTGCACTAATTGCTATGTTATCTCTTCTTCCTTAGAAATAAGCTCACCCAATAAAATTACACTTTTTGGTAATAATTTTACGTTTTGAAGTCACTTTTTGCTGGAAAAGAAGAAAAACAAATATTTTGGGCTACTATAGTGAGAAGTTTAGGAGGAATTTCAACTTCAAATTATTCATTTTCCTTATTTTTTTTATTCTAAATATGATTTTAGAATTTGGTTATTAAGATTAAACAACTTAAGGATATAATATTTTATCTTTTTCATTTCATAACAATTGATCTTTATAGTAACTTTGTGCAAGAAATTGGGGGTTTTTTTTCTGTATTAAGGTTAATAAATTCACCTATAAGAAATTAGGATTTATTTGGTGTGAATATCAGAACCATAATGTGCAATGAATTCATAAAATCCTATTCCAATGAACCTTTTATATTGTTAACTATAATTTGTGAAAAATGATGCAAATTGTTAAATTTGAATCCTACTTTTTCTAGCATAGATTTACACACACATAAACCACAAATATTACAAAGCAGTTATACAATATATTTGTGAAAAATCACTTTTATCTTCAATCTTCACAATATATTTTTCATCTAGTAAAACTACAAAGACAATGCAATATCCATGTAAATCAAAAATATTACATATATGTCATATATTGTTTCGTTGTTAATTACTAAAATAACATTAGTAGAAGAAACTATTGACTTATTTTAACTAAAATAAAAACTAAATTAAGAAAAAAATTAAAAAACAATATTAAATAAAAATAAATATTAACACAAAAAAATAACTACCAAACCTTAATTATAGACTTATATAAAAGTATTGTTTCTTTCTTATACTTCCACTTACAATATTAATGTTTCTTTTCCACATGTGGAACAAAAGAACAAAACCTTCATATTTAACTTGTACAAGTCCAAATTAATTTTTCCCATTATCAAAATAAAACTCCAACATTTTTATATTATTATTATTATTATTATTATTCCTAAAAATGTAGAAAAAATTAAAAGGGTTGAAATTAAGCCAACTTCACTCCTAAGGGAAAAATCTATTGCTTCTTTTTTTAATCATAAATAATGTTATCCCCAATTCCATTTTAAGCCTTTATAAAGATAACTTTAAATCCTTCTTTACTTTTTTTATTAATCTTTTCCACTTACTAAATAGAATAATCTTAAATATTATTTTCATTTAATATTCTATTAAATAACCCTAAAAAATTAATAATGGAATATAAGACATAAAAATACTATGTTATTGAAATGAATTATATTGTTGGAATTAGTAACTAATATTACAAGAAAAAAGAAACACTTTGAAAACACCACATAATCACTTTCTTCTTCCTTCTTCTTCTCTCTTCTTTCTGTTAACACAAACATTAAAAGAAACAGAAACAGTTACAGAAACAGTTGAAGTGAAAGAAGAAGAAGAAGAAGAAAACGAAAGCGAAGTGGTTACGTTTTCCCTTATGTAATGCATCAAAAGAAATCCGAACTTCAGATCGGAAAAGAAAGCACCGCCGTCTCCTCCGATTTCAACCCTCTCCGCCACCATCCCAACCACCACCACCCTATCCCGAACCTAGCTCCCAACCTCAACCTCCAAACCCTAACCTCAACCCTCCGCTATAAAAGACCATCCCTCTTCAAATCCCCAACCCTTCACAGATTTCCAAAACCGTGACGCGCCACCGCTCCCTCCGCCGCCACCGCCACCTGGCTATCCTCCGTCCTCTCCCTCCGCCGCCGCCTACGCCTCTTCCTCTTCCTCTCCCTCCCATTCCTCTACTTCTTCGTCTCCCACCCTACAAACTCCATCCTCCTCGATTTCCTCTCCGCGTTCTTCTTCTCCGCCGCGCTCTTCTTCTCGCTCAGCCTCGCCCTGCCGCGAATCCCCTCCGTTCGCTTGTTCCTCAAGCCTGGGGCCCGGCCCTGCCTGCCGGAGTTTCGATTCTGCGTGGTTGCGTACCCGAACGGCGACGTTTACGAGGGGGAGTTGAGGGGAGGGAAGTGTTGTGGGAGTGGAGTGTACTACTACAGCATGAGTGGGAGGTATGAGGGGGATTGGGTGGAGGGGAAGTACGATGGGTGTGGGGTGGAGACGTGGGCGAGGGGGAGTAGGTACCGGGGGCAGTACCACCAGGGGCTCCGCCATGGGTTTGGGGTGTACCGGTTTTACACCGGCGATGTTTATGCCGGGCAGTGGGCCAGTGGGGAGAGCCATGGCTGTGGGGTGCACACGTGCGAGGATGGGAGCAGGTACGTGGGGGAGTTCAAGTGGGGCGTTAAGCATGGCCTTGGGCATTACCATTTTAGGTATGGAAATGGTTGTGTGTGTGTGTGTGTTTGATTGAAGTTATGTGCTTTATGGTTTATGGGGTTGGTTTAATTTATGAACAATTTTGTGCGAATGTTTTACTTGAGATCGCGTTAACTGGTTTTTTGATGTGATCGTGTGGATTGGGTAGTGTGAATTAGGACACGTGTGTGATTTAATGGTCTGTGGGAGTTGACTGATGTGTGTTGGCTTGGTTTCTTGGAAGTTGATTGTGGTGTTGCTGATTGAGGTTTGTTTGGTTTTGTGCTTTGTCTTTGACTCCTTAGGTTTGTGGATTATGGGAATTTCTTACTTCTAGGCAATGTTTTGATGGCTGTGTGTATGTTTGTTTTTGCTTTGTTGTTTAGCTGATGGTGTTTGGGCTTTGACAAATGGGTGAGGTTTTGTGAGTTACTTTGGCAGGAAGTGGACGTGTGAATGTTTTTATGAGATGCTTTTGTCAAAGTGTTGGTGCTTGATTTGGTTTTGTGATTCTCAGTTTATGACAAACTCTTCCTTCTGGAATGATGTTTGGTTCTCAACTGTCCATGTTGTTGTTTAGCTATTGATGGCCTTTGACAATTGACAATGGTGTGATGGTAGCTTTTATTGAATGTGTACTAATTGGATGCCCCTTTTGTTTTGATTTGTTGTGTGTGTGTCTCAAGCTTTTGAGTTACTTTGGCATGATATCGAGCTTGATTTGGTAATGTACTTTGTCGTCAGTTTTGTAGGCTTGTCGCCATTTCTTCAGACTGTAACCTTTTGCTGCTTTTGTGGGTTGTCTTAGGTTTTATTTTATAAAAAATGAAAGTTGGAATACCAGTAATATATTTTTACAGTTGAAAGCATTTGCATAGAGGATAAAGATATACAATTTGCTTCAGACATGGCTCCCGTTTTGTCAAAAATACCTCGTAGGCATTTGAAATTTACTTCGCTCAGGTCTTTTGTTAGTTGTGTGTACCTATTGGTAGCAATTGTGGAGCATTATATGTCATGCAGTGATTGCAAAGCAATTGCTTTAAGATCTTTTAGGTTGTTAATTTTTAGTGTATCTTTTTCCTGGAGTAAATTAAGTCATAAATAGACCTAGTACCAACAACATACTATGCTAATAATGATAGTTAATTCACCTGCATTGGCATTTGGCTTCCAATTGACTAGCTGTGTGGAAGTAGATAAGTGGGAGTTAAATATTGAAATCAAAGATAAGATGCACTAAGCATGAAGTTGGTCATTTGAATAGATGGCCTGAGACTGATACTGTTGGTTCAAAAGCACCTGTATCCACTTCAACCTGCCCCCTGGTCTCAAGGGGAAAGAAGAAGAAAGGAAGAGGGAGCTAAAAAGGAAACACCACTTCTTTGTGAAAGTAAAACTATACCACTATATCATAGAAAGCCACATTCATTTGTGGTGTCTGACTACTAATCTGATATAAAATATTAGTCTGAAAATCCTTCTCTCTTATTCTACTACATTTTTAGTTTTAAAGTGGTAAATATCTAGTGAGTAGCAAATTAGTAAGTATAAGTTTGTGGGGGAGATGAATCATAAAGTAGGTAAAACAAGCATGCTTTTTACTCTTACAGAGACCCATTGAAGCAATCATTTCTATCTTCACTGGATGAGTAAACCCAAATGGATTAGAAGGGTAAAGATTGTAGAATTATCAATTTCAGTAATGAAATAGAATGGGTGGATATCACTTGTGATAATTCATGTATTTGTTATCTTGTATGGTTTTGAGTAAAATAGTAGACATTTTCCATAGGAAGTAAAAGGAAAAGGAGGCGACATAAAGCTTTCTATGATATTGTTTGGGTTCATTTTCATTATCTTAGTGAATAATCTCTTATGTCCTTGTATAGAAGAAAGACCAATTCAAGGGAAGAGTGGAAAAACATTTTGAGGGAATACATTTTACCTTATTATTTTATATTCCTTTTTTATTCATTTGAATGAAAGATCATATAATTATCTATAAAGTAGACAGCAAGTATAAAATCTAAAATGCAGAAAAAACTGAAAAATTTAAAGTGTAAACATTATTTGTATGTATTCATGTTCTTAGTACTTATCTTTGTTATTGCTACTTTCAGTTCACAAGAGAAAGAGGTATCTACTCCCAAGGATAGAATCAGTTTCGAAGGTGCTTTATACCTCTCAAACTTTAAAACAATAGGGTATTCCATTATAATTACACGGCACATGTTTTGAAGAACACAATCTTAAGTTCCTTTTCAAGAAGCTAGTTCCACAACTTGGCCTTGTGATCTTCATATCACATAGCAATAATTCCAACTATTTGGATTTCATGTAGTTTAACTTCGCAAGCTGCTACAAGTGTGGTGTCTTTTCTTCTTCTCTCCCTCTCCCTACTTCCACTGAAGGAAATCGGTCAGTAAAAAACAAAAGGACTATTTGTTCTCTGATCAGTGCACTTTGTATTTTTGAGCATCCACAATCTGCATGGGTACCATTTGTTTTTAATTTTAAAATGGACTGCAGTTTCAAGTATCAGTGGGTAGGATCTTGGGCATGCATTTAATGAAATTTGGTACTCATTCCTGGGATGCATGAAATGCATTCTTCTGATTTTTCCTTGAATGTGGATTCCTCTCTTCTAAGGATCATTGGTGTTATCATTGAATTGAATTAAATGGGACTTTCTTCCATTTCTTTTTCTTTGCTCACCAGTAATAGTATTTTATTTTTGTTGTAACTAATTATTTCTGTTATTAGAAATGGGGATACATATGCTGGTGAATACTTTGCTGATAAGATGCATGGATATGGAGTATATAGTTTTGCCAATGGCCATTGTTATGAAGGATCCTGGCATGAAAATATAAGGCAAGGTATTGGAATGTATTCATTTAGAAATGGAGAAACCCAGTCTGGTCACTGGCAAAATGGAGTCATTGACATCCCCAGCACACAGAGTGCTACCTATCCTGTTTCTTGTGTTGGTGTGTATCATTCCAGAGTACTAAATGTAGTGCAGGTACACTCTACATTTGTGACTTAGTTTACCTTAATTTATTGTCTAATGTTCTTTCTCGTTTTATCATTAAAGAAAAAAGACACTGGCCTAGAATGATCAGTCTGGATGATTCAATTTTGATCGTTGGTGCTTTGCAATTTTATGACAATCGCAAATAATGTATCAGTCTTCTCTGAGTACATTACATTATCCTCTCCTGAGAGATGCTTAGACTACACTCCCTTCCCTTGAACATGTTAATAATTTTCAATATAAAAAACCTTTTAAACAATTGTGAACAATTATAAATGCACCTACCAATAATATTTTATCTTTCTTTATGACAGTTATTATCACTAGCAATTAGCTTTGAAAATCTATTATGAAATTTATTTTAGAAAGTAGAATGGAATTTTATATAGCGATATTATTGGCTGAGGTTTCATCTAAAATTTTTATTTTATATTCTAAGGTCATCAAATTGATAATGTCAATCATGTCGAGAATCTACATAAATTGAGAGTATAGTGGATTTGTGAGTTATTTCCTTACAATAGCTTTCATTGTTAATAATGTGTTTGTTTGTGAACAAACAGGAAGCAAGAAGAGCAGCTAGGAAGGCCTATGATGTGGCCAAGGTAGATGAAAGGGTGAATAGAGCAGTAGCAGCCGCTAACAGAGCAGCCAATGCAGCTAGAGTAGCTTCTGTCAAGGCTGTGCAAAATCAAATGCATCCTAATGTTAACTGCAAGAGCATCCCAATACCCATTGTGTGAGGCTATCAGCTGCAACTTTTGTTACAGTAGAGATCCACAAGGTTGTTGGAAGAGGTCGAAATTTTAAACTGAGCCATTAACACCGCGATCATCACCACAGGATGAGAGCAAGCAGATTTATTATCCTCTGTCATGAGTCTTGTATAGGGGGAGAAAGGGTGATGGCTTCCACCTGGTAAAAAACTACATATACATTTTTTTTTTCCCTTTGCCTACATCTTGTAAATTTATGTAGATGTAAGTGCCGGAGTGCGGATCAAACCTCAGTCCAGCTACCGTTGTAAGATGACTTTGCAAAATAAGGAGAGAAATATCTTGATATCTTTGCTTTATATGAGTTTGGAATACGATCTGTTTTTTGTTACCTTTTTAACTAGAGTTCTCCGTTGGTTAGATGAGGAATTGCCTTTTGTAATTTTAAATGGAAAAGATGAGTGTTTACAAATTACGACTATATTTTGTATCAATAATTCTGCATGGTGTAAGGGTTGAAAGCATGTTTGGCTTAAAAGTGTTTTGGGTGTGATGTTTTGCTTTTTCTACTCTAATGTCTGCACCTTTCATGATAACCGAAAACAATGCTCTTTATTGATTGGGTTGCATCTTTACTCATTGGGACTGGGAGAGCATGTAAGAAAAGCTGACTTAGTAACAACTCTGAACTGATTAGATCTGTGAAATTCATTTCTGTACTTTCCAATGCCTAGTGTCCATTTGGTTTGGGGTTGGTAGATGAATTGAATTGGAAAAAGTTGAGAAAGAAACTCAATTAGATCGAGTTATATTTTAGTCATTGGAAAGTGTTAGAATTGATTTTCTGTTAGTAGAAGAAAAGGGCCTGAAAAGAGATTTTTGGATGTCAGGTATTAGCAGTAATGAGTTGCTTTTTGCCAAACTACATTAAAAACAGACTAAAAAGTGTACGGTAATTTTTTTTGGTCAAGAATACAACTATATTGTTGCTTAGGTCTTGTATGATTAACTGATGTTAGTTGTGAATGATGTATGAATATTGTATCATTTCAAATACTTTATGTTTATTACATCTTTCTCTCTTTCCTTTTAAGGTATCAAATAACGTGTATACCAATCTTCATTGCTGTTGCTGATAATTGAATAGGTGGCAATATGTCTGAGATATCCCGATAATCATCTCTTCTCTTGTCACCTTCACGCCATCTCATCCACGTATGTTGCCATATTTTAACTTCTTTAGCTCCATCTTAATTTTACAATTACATCACTTTTGTCTACATTTGTTTGGATTGTGTAAAAGCTATTTTGAATAAAGTTGAACTTAAATTATGAACGTCATGAAGACAAGTTTTTAAACTTTAAATTAGTATGTTATTTGTACCTATGATCTTGAATCAATATAGCATGTCTTTTATATTCTTTCTCATTTTCTTTCTTTTTCATTGTTCGTTTGATGTGTGATTTTGGATAGAGGGCTAGATGAGAAATAATTGAAGTGTGAAATTGTTTTGCTTGGGAAAGGGGTAAGAAGAGAAAAAGAGTATTGACATGACTTAATGCTAAAAAAAATCCTTGTCTCTTTATTTCCCACTTCTCTTTATTCAAATAACTTAAAAATCTTTTTTTTTATTTTACTATTATCTCTTAATTGTATTTATTTCTTATCCAATTCTTTATTTTTTTCACTCGAATATCAAAGATTTGTAGTGTATTGGATTGTTAACTACCAAAGCTTCATGTACATGTATAAAGATTGAGAGAGAAAAAATTGAGATGAAGTGCAGAGAAATAAAATAATTATTTTATTCTTTATTTTATGGTTATGACAATAAAAAGATCACTTTCATTGCATAGTTCTCTATTAGAACATAATATCAAATGAACTTTGTCTTATTTCTTATTAATTTGAATTAAATGTTGTGCATGAGCAAATACTTTGAGATTTAATGCACTTACACGTTCTTTTTCACATGGTTTATTCTATATATGACCAAGTTTTATTCTTTAAGTTAGTATCATTAATATATTTTAATTAGCATAGTTTTTTAATTCTGTTAATTGTGGCTATTTGCAACAATGCTGCGAAATTTGTGGTAGTTACTTGTTAAACGTAAGAACATTTCTAATACGGACGAAATTTCGGGTTTATATTGAAATTTTGTATTTGGAAAGAACTTTTTTGGATTAATTTTATTTTTTTATCTTTCTTTCTAAAAGGATTTATGAAAATTAGTCCATCGTATAAAAAAAATATTATATTTTCTCAAACTTAAAATACTATAGTTAAAAGAGTAAAGTGTAGACGAATAAAAGGAAAACATTAATATTTAAACCTAATTTATTACACCCAAGAGAATGAGCGTGAAGGCAAGAAAAAAAACTTATACAATACTAGCGGTACATAAGGTATTTTTAATGTGTTTGGTCTGCGATTTTATTTATTATATCAAAGTTAATTAAAAGTATTATATATTAAATCATATTGCCAAAAAAAGTTAATTATGGTGTTAAGTATTCTAAACATATACAAAGGGATACGGAACATACTACACTACAAAAACAAACTTAACCAATGCCATGTTCCTCAAGCACAGAACTTACAAATCCTCTCAATGCACTTCTTTAACAGTTCTATTACGTGAAATTCGTGCAAATGTGACTAAATCCTGTTTGAAAGAGTTAAAGGGTCTAATGGTTAGACTCCTCTATATCACAATGTTGGCTCTCAAGAGCTTAGCTCAGAATAACAGACATAATGAGTGCATTATATAGGATAACATAACAAAAAGTAAAAACTGCAAATTCATTCACCATCCAATGACGCGATACTACAAAACTAAATAGCATTCCTGAATGATAAATAGCAAGTTACTGATATTCTTAACAAAGACCAGCCAAAATTGTACTCTCAGATAAAAGAAGTATGATAGTTTAAAATAAGCAGCAAAATTTATGCATTAAAACCAATGAAAAGTGTAAACTGCGTTTAACTCTCAGTCTGCTCCCTCAGCCTTCGAATGGTGCTTCGGACAGTCACAGCACTGGCAGTACTGTCAACAAGAAAAATGGACAAACAAAATAAGTTTATCTACCATACAACAAGAAATAATTACAAGTAGAAGAAGATTCTTACTTCAATGTGTAAGCACCTCCAGCCTTCACTTTTCCACAGTCCTTGCATCCCCAAATGCCCACAGCCTTCCTCTTAACAGCGTACTAAAAACAAACATATCAAATAGTGATCGTAAGCCGTAGTCAAGAATATTGATTATCATGACAATGTAAGGGTTTTATCAATGGCATATGGCAACTATATAAGCACACCAATTGCAGCCCGCAGCACAAACATCGCAGGACTCTCTTACAAATTGCAATTGGCAGTTCGAAAAATCTTCTCAATGGCACCTATACTTAACAATGGTAATGTACACTAACCCAGTACCAACAAAACTTAATTCTAAGAGGTTTAGCTCCAAAAGATTAGACTCTGAATTGGTGATATGGGCTTGGATTATACTTTAAATAATCAAAATCTAGTTCTATATTTTGTACTCATTTAAAACGTGTAATTTTTTCAAACAGTTTACCTATTAATAAAAAAAAAAGTAAACTCGATGGATATAATTTATATAACATTGTACATTGCAAAATATACTATTGTTACAATTCTACGCTTCTTCAATTCCACATTCTAGCTGAACATTGCGTTACAATGTAACATGTTCACCGGGCCTCATCAAGTACACTGTATTGTCTTAGTCAGGTTTGGATCGAATCTCATTAATGTAAATACCAAAATTTTGGGTTAGTACTAACAAAAAAAAAAATATCATCATTCAAACAACCCTAATCAAAGGAAAACACAAAATACATTATTAAAATGATTAAGGAACATACCTTTCCACAGAACTCACAGAAGAATTTACTGTGCTGACTAACTTCCATCTTCTTGATTTGCTTCCTTAAACTAGCACCATATCGGGTGCCTGAAATTTGACAACACAACCATAAATCATCACCTCACTTTGGAACATTCATAATATTCCTAAAGTGAACTTGTCCCTAACAAATAAACCAGTATATATATACAAAATAAAATAAAAACTTGATTTATTCTCAACCTTAAACCCTAAATTAAACTTGATTTATCATTCAAAATTCACTTTATAATACCTTCATTGCTACATGCCAAATAAACCTTAAACCCTAAATTAAACACTGCCAACATTCAACAACGATCGAAACCGAACACGTACCGTATTTTCCAACAATACCGGCCTTCTTGGTTCGCTTGGTCTGTTCCAACGCACAAAAACACGAATCATGTTAAAATTTGGGATTAGAACAAAACTTAGGGTTTCAAAAACGCAGTAGCAGGTAAAAGAGAGAGAAAGAAAGTACCATTTTCGGATGCTGTGAAAAGCGAAGAGAGAAGAAGTTGCAAGGTTTAGGTGAGAGGCGATTCTGAGAAATTAGGGTTTGAAGATAATATCAACACGTTTTAGGGCTGCCCTAATGGGCCTATACCAACTGGACCCATGTTTTAAGCCCGGTCTAGTTCAGCTTGTCCAAAACACTAAAAATTTAAATGTTATTTTTGCCTTTTTAATAATAAATAAATAAATGAGATTCTTCCGAATTAGATTTATATTAAATAAGTATTTTTTTAATGTATAAAATATAATAATATTAAAAAAATTACAATGAATAAATATCTTCAAAATTATAAATTATATTTTTCATTTATATTAAACAGTTTAAACGGTTATGTAAGACCATTTATAACGAAAATTGGTCATTTATATAAAAAAAAGTATTGAAATTCAGTTTATAATTCGAGATCAATAATTATAAGTTACAAAATTTATACAATTAATTACATAAAGTATATAACGGAATGCTAATTTTACATTATTGGAAATTCTCTTTCATAATTATAAGTGTTTAAAATATACATAAAAGTGAGCAAATAAATAATGGAAAATAAAGTAGGAGACATAAAGTGTTGAGTTGTATCTGATATGGGTAATGCTAGCAAAAACACATCAGTTTTCGCTTATATGTGTCTACATTTTTATTGAAAAAGTATAATTTACAAATATAAAAATAAATGAATTTGTAAAAAAATGAAAATTAATTAGTTATTATTTAAGTTAAGAGGCTGTGTTGTTCTTTTTAACAAAATCATAAGTCTATATATCAACAAGTTAAAATTACATTTATAGCTTCTAATTAGATATAAGACTATATTAGAAAGTTGTTGATAATGTGCTCGTATCATTTTTCTCATGGAATATGATAAAATGAGAAAGATTAAAAAAAATGGTAAATAATTATGCATAATGTACTTTTTCATTATGTCATTTGTATTAGATGAAACTGTTATAAAATAATTATCATTGAAAAGATATATAATATTATTATAATAACTTCAAATAATCAAGTTAGTTAATTATATTAAATACAGATAACTAAAAAAATATTTTTTTATGAGTTATATAACTTTTTTTCTTATTTTACAACTTAAACACATGACAGTAAATCTCTTTTCATATTTTGGTTCTGATTGTTCTGTTCATTAAGTTGGGAAAAAATGAGAATAGCACAAACATTTTTCCTTCATGGGACAGTCAAACCCTCCTCATATTTTGGCTCTGAGAATGATAGTTCTGCTAATTGAGTTGGAAAGAAACGAAAATAGCGTCAACATTTTTCCTTTGTATTTGACCCCTCAACGATTGAAGAATTTATGGAATCAATAAATAAAAACAAGAAACAAAAAATACAAGAAATAAGAAAACGAATGCGAAGCAGAAGCCGAGCAAGTTTTCAACCTGCTCTGATGCCATATTGAGAACAAATCTTGGAGGAAATCATGGTGTGATCTTGGATGAGAATCTGCAATAAGAAAACCATAAATGAAAAAACATGATTAACATAATGAAGGAGGTGTGTAGATAAATCACAGTAATGAAAGTGTGTAAAAGAAGCACTATAAAAGTAAATCAGAGACACCTGTATGAAAGTCCTATTCATTCTTTATCTAAAGGAACACAATACAAAATTTGTAGTCTCCTCTTTTTATGATAAAAGGGATATGGGTATATAACAAAATATAAAACAAAAAGTTGATATAAAAAAAAACTTGCCTATACAAATAGGTGAAAACCAATATATGAAGAATTGACAAGGTGAGAATTTTAATTAAGGACAACTTAGTAAAAAGAGGTGTCTAAGTGGGATGTAAAAATTATGTATTGTGTGGACAATATGAAAAGAAATAAATAGGAACCTCTTTTTTGCAGGGGTGGCTCAAGGCCCAAACAGGTAAAACAATCCCTTAGGCCTAAAAAAAAATTAATACTCATATTTAGTATAAAATAAAATAAAAATATTTAATTTGAAAATTATATTAACCCAAATTTTAATTCAAAATTTAAATATCTTAACTGACTTTAAGTTTAGTGCTATAAATATTATTTAAGGACTTTAATTTTATATTGGTACTATAAATACTATTTAAAGAATAATATTCTTATAATAAATTAATAATATTAAAAAAAATTGAACAATCAAGGAATCTTATGTATCAACTTTCTAATTTTTGTCTATCCCTTTCCTATATTCTAACAGATTGATATAATAGTTTGATATCATCTATTTATATATCTTTTCATTATCTAACTTTTCCACTTCTCTCATTTTTTCTTCACTTATCTTCTTTCTTCCTCCTATGTCTCTTTGTTCCTTCCATGATATTATTTCAACTTGTTTCCAATTTCCAATTTGTTGCATCATTTTATATTGTGCATTTATGTGCATTTTGATTCTCAAACTCATGATAATATCTCTAATTCTCAAACTCATTATAACGAAAATGAAATTGTAAGACAAAATGATTCTAATATTAAAAATATATACGATCCAAGTCAATGGGAGGATATTGATACAAAATTGAGAGACTTATTAGTAAAAAATACCCTATTAGGATAACTGATATAGATTTTTCAAAAGATAAATACTCAAGACACTTTTTTGTATCACATTACATCCAAAAATTGTTTAATGGGGAGAAACATGAAAGAAAGAAGACTCATTTAGATTTAGATAGAGTATTCCGTTTTTGTTGTAAATTGTTTAATGTTATTGATAATACTAGTAAACTAGGTAACAAAGGTAGTAGAGATTGGAGAAATCTTAGTGTTAAGTTAGTTTTTGTTGTAAATTGTTTAATGTTATTGATAGTACTAGTAAACTAGGTAACAAAGGTAGTAGAGATTGGAGAAATCTTAGTGCTAAGTTAAAGAGCCATGAAATAAGTGATGAACACATAATTAATATGAATGCATGGATTGATCTGGAAATGAGATTGATAAAACAATAGATAAATATGCTCAAGAACAAATAAATAAAGATAAAGAACACTGGAGAAAGGTGTTGTTAAGAATTATTGTTGTTATTAAAACCCTTGGTAAAAATAACTTAGCTTTGTGTAAAAATTGAGAAGATCTACCAATGAAAACTTTTTAAGTTTGATATAAATGGTTGTTGAATTTGATCCAATTATGCAAGAACATATTCATTAAATTAAAAATGATGAAATTCATAACATAATATACAAATGAGTTGATAAATTTGTTAGCAAGTGAAATAAAAACAAAAAATTATAAAAAAAATTATGAATGCAAAATATTATTCAATCATATTGTACTCTATATTGTACTCCATGTATAAGTTATCAAGAACAAATGTCTTTTTGTATTAGGATGTGTGGATATTTCATCCAATCCAATACAAGTTAATGAATATTTTTTAGAATTTTTAAAAGTAAATGATACAAGTGGAAAATTTCTTTTTAATGTTATTATAGATGAACTGAAAGTCCTTAGACTTGATATTAATGGCCTTAGGACAAGGATATGACAATGGGTCAAATATGAAAGGAAAATATCAAGGTGTACAAAAAAGATTTCTTGATATTAATCCTAAAGCATTTTATACTCCATGTGGTTGTCATAGTTTAAACTTAGTACTTTTGTGACATGACAAACTATTGTCCTAAAGCTACATCTTTCTTGATGACTTAGATTTATTTTTAGAATTAAATATCTTAAAGGAGATTATAGGATTGGAAAATGATAAACCAATTGATATTTTTAATTATATAAAAAGAATAAATTCTTTTCCAAATGTATATATAACATATAAAATAATGTTAACAATTTCAATATCAATTGCTTCAGCTGAAAGGAGTTTTTTAAAACTTAAACTAATAAAATCTTATTCAAGATAAAAAAATGTCTCAACAAAGGTTAAATGAGTTAGTTTTATTGTCTATTGAAAAATATTTTTTAAATGAAATTAATTATGATAATTTAATAGATAATTTTACATCATAAAAAGCTTGAAAAATAAATTTTAGATAAAAATATCATAATTTCAATTATTTTATTAATTTAGAAAATACCTCATTTTTTTAATTCGCCTTAGTCCTCCAAATGCCTTGAGCCACCACTACTTCTTTGCATATAGTGTGATAGTCAAGGTGTTGGATAAGTGTTATATATGGATGAAGATCGAGTTTTGTCTTCCAAATACACTTAAGGAACAATTCATGCAATTATCATAGTTGTGACTTGGGCAAATAGATAATAAGATTTAGAAGATGATGTGAGTGGTTGTCATGTGTGAAATATAAAACAAAAGAAATTGAGTAATCTTTGACAATAATATATTAGATATAAGTGAAGTATTTAGTTATGCTGAACAAAAAGGCTTATCTCTAGATTATATATTTTTTGTGAAAGTTTAGCTTGTCTTTTTTGGAGTGGTGCATGAATATAATTAAGTGTGTTAAATTGCCTTCACAAACAAGTGGATGTTATTTTGAGTAGGCTTTCATGTAAGGTGTAAATGAAAATAAGTGATGCTTTTATTTATAAAAAGGGTGGACTAATGGTATGGAAAGAATATATCAATGAAACCTAGTAATGTATAGAACAAGGAGTAATCTTAGTGGTCAAAGTGGGAGGTTTGAGGGCTTAAGGGTTTTTGCAAGCAATATGTTAGGTGTTGAATATGGGTGATGTGTAGATTTTAACCGTTAACTCCATTACTTTTGGGCTGTTTTGGCTATATGGGCTGTTTTGGCTATATGTGTTTGGGTTGAGTCACATTATCGAGTTTTGTTGCAAGATAATTAATCTGTTTTGTTATGTTGGTTAAGATGTTATGAGCATTATAAGTAGTTGTTAGATGGTTGGAGTGACAATCATTGGTAAGGGAGATGAGTAACTATTGTATCTTGTTATAAAATATTTGTATATAATATATGTTGAATATTTTGATATTACCTTTTTATTTGTTCAGCAAGGAATGACTACTATTACAATATTACAGACTTAAAAATTTAAAACTAACAAAAGACAAAATTTTGAGAAATAAGTGAACTTTTGTATGAGAGAAAAAATGATATTAAAGAAATACATCCATCAATTTGATTTAGAAACCACCTAATATCTTTTTCATATCTTTCTTGACTATTGCTATTACGAATACACTTGATAATGTATATTCCAAAGTTTCAAGCATAATATTAGAAAATATAAAATAAAGAAAAACATTAATATAATACTTAACTTTTATCAATACAATACAATATTTTTAATTAGAAAGGAAATCAATTTGAGATACATTTAATTTTAATAATTTTCATAATAAAGTTAAACAAAATGTATTGTGATGGTAAAAAATTTCAAAAACTTTTCATACTTTGTTTACATATAATTATCACATGTAGACACATTTAATGTAATTAGAACATATACATCAATCTAATTTACAAATTGGAAGAAATTTTAATATTGCATAATATATTGTTTATAGAATTAAGATAGGATGACTATTGATCAGCATGGAAGATAAAAATATATGTAGACTAAACCCTAAACTATATAAGTAAATTTAGAATCTAAATAAACATACAATAAGATTGTCAAGTCTCATTCCTATTTTAATACATCTAGACACACTAAAAAAATATCCCAACAATTCTCAAACTTACATATTAAGCTAAAACCACAAAAAAATTGCTATATTTAATATTTTTATTATACTATTGACTATGAATAAAATTTTTATTTTTATTTCAATTCGTTAACATTGTTTACAAGTCATTATAAAGAGAATATGAACCGATATTGTTAGATTCATTTAAATAACCTAACTGACGCTGTTGTCATAAAATTATTTTTATTCTTCCAATATAAAGACATTATTTACAAGCTTTTGCAAAAGAATATAAATCCATAAAGGATAACTATTATATTAAATGACATAAATAATACAAAAAAATAATCAAGTAAGAAAAAATAATTCTACCACAATTATTGAAAAAGACCAACATCATAAAACCCTTAATTTTTTTTCAAGTGTTTAAAAACAATAACATTATAAACAGTAGTGGAAACATAGGGTTTACATGTACAATTTCTTATGATCATAAATTAAAACTAATAACTAATGGCAATATACTTACATTTTATCTTTTACAGTACCAGATTTAATTTTAGTTATATAATTAAAGATAAAGTAAGTAATTTATTACAGATAAATTATTGTAAACAAAAATAAATTAAGAAAAAATGTGGGCACAAAGGTGAAAACCATTGTGAATTGTTTCGGTGTGGGCTTATCCAATTACTGTAGCTCTTACCATACCCTAATTTTTCTTTCTTCAAATCGCGCGCGCTTCTCACTTCTACTCTCCTTCTCCGACCACCTCGCCGGAAATTCCCCGGCGGCGTTCCCTTTCGCCGCAGATTCTCTCTCTACTGAAACCCTAGAGTGAGAAAATTCGTAAACCTTAAATTCCAAAACCCTAATTCTCCTGTCGAGTTTGTAGCCAGTCACAGCCATGTATGGCGGTGGTGAGTATCCAAACCTATTCTCCTTATTCTCGTTCTCGTTCTCCTTCTGAGGTGCGAACTCAATTTTCTTCATTTTGTTGATTCCACAGATGAAGTATCAGCTATAGTAATTGACTTGGGTTCACACACATGTAAAGCTGGTTACGCCGGTGAAGATGCTCCCAAGGCTGTATTTCCGTCTGTAAGTGTTTTCGCTCCGCTTTTTACTTTTCTGAAGTTTCGGATTTGTTATTTGTTTACTGTTTCTATAGGTGAAATTGTTTCCATTTTGTTTTGTTTTGTTGGTAGAGTATTGAATTTTGTTATGCTTTGAGTTAATAATAAAGTGGACGCTGGCATTTTTGTGTGGTGATAGGGTACTACTGCTTTACGTGTGGTTGGGTGCATTTATTATTTGTAGTTTGAGTGGAAGGTATCTGGAAAATTGATGGGTAGTTTGATTGTTGATAATGATTTGGTGGTTGTCTTGCTGTGTGTGAATTTAGGTTGTTGGAGCAATTGATCAAATGGATGTTGATGAAGCAGATGATGATGCCGAGAAGAACTCTGCCTCAGTTGGGGAATCAAAGAATAATCTTAGAAATGCTGACTCTGACAAGGCCAAGGGAAAGAGGAAATTGTTTGTAGGATCACAGTCCTTGGGGTACCGTAGAGATCATATGGAGGTAACCCTTTTGTAACGGCTTTCTTGATCTGATTAGGGTTAGTAATTTATTTTGAATAATGAATAGTTGTAGTTATTTATATTTTTGTGTTGGCAGGTGCTGTCTCCATTTAAGGATGGAATTGTAGCTGACTGGGATATTGTTGATAGCATATGGGATCATGCCTTCAGGTCAATACTGATTTTCTGAACTGTTTGAGATATGTATTCTAGGATTGTTGTTTTCCTTTCTGCATTTGATTATTTTATGGCAGATATGGTTGGAATTTGATACAGTTCATGTGATTCCTTTTTTTTGATTGTTTGATGATCCTCTCAAAAGCAATGCTCCAAAGAATAGTTGATCTGTTACCTATATCTAAAGCACTTAAATACACGAGAAATCTCGGTATTAATGGTGGCTAATAAATGGTTGATAGGAATGAAGATTCTTTTCCAAACATTGATGGTCCATACCTTAAATATTTATCATAGTTTTACTTTATATTGGCTGTTCAAGGCCTCACTCAGCCCTTCTCTTTCATGTACGGATTGACAACACTACATGAACACAGGGATAGTTAGCTAGCGTCAAGTTGGGAGGTTAAACTTGGGGATCACATCACACCGCAAGTTGCACATGTTAGGTGTTTTGGATCTGGCTTAGAAAATAATGGGAGAAATTGAAGGGAGTAATGCATATGAATCAAACTGAGTGAAGTAAACACATAGCTAATTCAAGGGCACATTCGAACTAAAAGAGAAATTCTACCAAATAGCTATATGATCAATGATGCTTTGTATGGTAATGAATGCTGGACAACAAATGGCAAAAGAGAATTGATAAATATACCAGAGATGATAATGCTGAGATGGATGAGTGAATAAGCAAAGAAAGGAAAGATAGAATCATGAACAAAGATATATGAGAAAGAGTTGGAGTAGTACTGTTTTGGAGAAGAGAAGATAACAAAAAACTCACATAATAGTGATTTGGCCATGTAAGAAGGTCAACAAAGGTTCAAACAAGAAAAATTGATCAAATTGAAGTTAGTGCAATGAGAAGGGTAGAGGAACCATCAAAAAAAGGTTACACAAATGGATTTGTTGAAAACATTGATTTGATTATATCTCTATATATTGTTTGAACCATGTAAGCAAAGTGCATGCTTGGATGGGATTTTTTTTAAGGATCATCATCTGATTGATAGAAAAAAGATGTTTTTATCACCAAGTGTTGGATCAAACACTTACAATTATACCAAAAACTATAGCTAATAGTTAAGAAACAACTTTTTATACTTAAAAGTGTAGTAGTTCAAGTGTTACGATTCGATTGTGATTTGACCCATTTGACCCTTGTCACGGGACAATTTATGCACCCTGCAACAATTTCCTCTAGTAATTGCCTTGCTACGAATCAAACTCTTCTATTGTGGCTTAGCTTACCTAATGTTTGCTATATGAGACAATTGGTGCAATGATCTCTCCCTAAACAATTGCCCAACTAAGAATTAAACTCATGTTGGATCCAGTGCTTATCATTATACCAAAGCTACGACTAATAGTTAGGGTGTGACTCTTTATACTTAACTTAAGAGCGTAATAGGATAAACACTACTATTCGATTATGAGTTAATTCACTTGCCTTTTGTCATGGAACAATTGATGCATCTTGCAACACTAATATATTATATTCTTTTTGTAAGTTCTTTTTGTAGTCTAATTTTGTCAATATATTGTATTTTTTATTTTTATTATTACATATTTCATATACCTTAGGAATTATTTTGTTTGTCACTGGCTGCACATTCTTTTTCTAGTAGAGAATGTCTATTCACCGGGCATGCTTTCTGTTTTTGTTAGGGAGTGCCTATTGATTGATCCTAAAGAGCATCCTATGCTCCTTGCAGAGCCTTCTTCAAACTCTCAACAGCAGAGAGAAAGGTATTCTGATTATAATTTATTGTCTAGAATTATGAGCTCATCTTAAAGTGTCAGTATGTATAATTTGAATTTTATTGTTGCAGGACAGCAGAGCTTATGTTTGAGAAGTACAAAGCACCTGCATTGTTTTTGGCGAAGAATGCTGTTAGTGCTTCGTTGACCTATACTTCATAAAATAATATGTTATGTAGTGAGAATGAAAAGGTACTGAAAGTTTATTCCTTGTGTTCACATACAGGTTTTGACTTCCTTTGCATCAGGGCGTGCTACTTCTTTAGTTGTTGACGGGTAAGAGATCATGAGGTTACTCAATGGTAGTTTTGTTCTTGTTCTGCGGTAGTATCATTGTGAACAATGGTGTTTTCCTTAATTTCCATATAACAATTGCTCTCCTTTAAAAATATTATATATGGAAGGCCTAAGTTAGATTTGTCCTTGTCTTGTTTAACTAGAACTTACATGGCTTGCTTTTACCATGTATAGTATGAGAAAAGTAGGAATTTGGAATTAGAGAACAAATAGTGGAGATCAAGCTCCTAAAAAGTAGAGATAGATCAAAGAAAGAAAATAATGGGGAATTCTGTAGATACACAGAATATTTCACTCCCACCTCAAATTCTTGCTACCTTTCTCATTTTTTTGCTAGTTCTTCCAGATTCTTTCCTATCTTTATTCTTCGAACCTACTCTTTTTACACACTCAATGCCATGCAATCAGTCTCAGACTGGGTTGTTACAATCATTTACAGTTGAAATTCTTCTTCAGCCTGTGTTCTCTTATACTTGGTTGAAGCAGTAGTCATATACTTTCGCTTTTGTAGCAAGATAAAGAAAGTTTCATTCATGTACGTGAAATCACTGAATCAAAAGAGTCGACAATTAAGGTTTTTCTTATTCTAAAACATTGTTAAATAAACAAGTATCCTGCGACCCTAAGTTGAGAAATAACAATTCGAAAGCTTATCTGTTATGTATGTTAACATGCCTAAGATTGTTGTTTTCCTGCTCAACAATTTTAAAGTAGTCATTTGGGTTTGGTGACAAGCAATGAGACTTTGTCAATATTTCATTCAAAAAAGTGGAATGGGTTAGCACCATATTGGAGGAGACAACGTAGGAGGCTGATAATGATGAAAGTTGAATTCCTACTATATGAGTCAAAGCAATGCATTGGGTGGACTAAATTGAAAAACTTTAAGCATATTAGTTCGAGAATTCACTTGAGAAAATTAAAAGGGGAGTTAGAAATTATACAACTTTTAAAGCTCAATAATTCTATATTTATTATTACTTCTAATATGTTACACGAACATGCCAGAAACATAATATTTTATTCATTATTCCATTGTTTTCAGTGGTGGAGGGTCAACTACAATTGCACCAGTACACGATGGTTATGTTCTTCAGAAGGTATTCCTTATTATTGAATCCAATTGACATTGAAATTTCAATATTTAGTTTTGTTATCCAATTTATTAAATTTGACTAGAAGAACCTGCATTGATCCAATTTACTGTATGCACCACTCTGTAGAAAGGTTTTAAGGCTTAACGGATGAAGTGGATACTTGAAAAGCATCTCCTAACTCAACATGGGTTATGGATAAATTTGAAATGATGTTTTATTTGATTAACAATGCGAAATATACATCAAATGTATGAAAGGGAATCTTAAAAAAATAAACTGGTGCTCTTATATATTGGCCATAATCTATATATTATTACTCAGTCATTAGATTGTGTTTTACGAAACTACAACTAGTATTGAAACTGTAAGAGAGAAAGACTATGGATATGTGAGGTACTATTGCTTGCCTAGGTATTTTATAAACTAATACTTTTTGCATAATGTCTGCCATTCTATTATGTGTGTGTCACATATACACACATTTCAAATTAATAATATAAGGTCTCATTGTACTCGATTTTATATTTGAGATTTTGCTAATACTATGGGTCTTTTTGTCTGCTCATATCTCTACTTTGTTTACAACATAAGGCTGTGGCAACCTCTCCAATTGGAGGAGAATTTCTTACAGATTGCTTGATGAAAAGCTTGGAAAGCAAGGGTATTACGGTAGGTGACAAACATTACTTATTATATTTGCCAATTATCATATAAAATAAAGATGCTCTGACTTATCTGCCTGAGATTTTCCCGTTTTTTGTCTCAGTTGAAACCGCGTTATTCCTTTAGGAGAAAGGAAATACGCCCTGGAGAGTTTCAGGTATGATGATCCTAATGACTTCTTAGTAACATTTTTTTCTATTCAATTTGTTTGCAATGTGATGGGTCCAGATTTTTTTTCCTGTTGTTTTCTTTAAAATTTGAACATGGGGAGGATGAGTTCCATCCCTTGGGTATTATATGTACTGCTTGTGCCTCAAGGAGTTCTGGATGGTTGCAATATGGTTTTTCTCCTCTCTTTTAATTGAGTGTTCTCCTTGAACTGTTTTCAGTTATGGATAGTATACTGCTGGTAGTGATCTGAACTGAATAATTTGCCTCTTGTTTAATCTACTAGCATTTGGACATTGTATTAAATGTTTGTACAAATTAGAAAATTAATTTTAATTTTAAACTTAAGGTATAAAAGAGGGAGTTGTAGTTATCTTACATCGTTTATTTTAGTGTTAGCTTTTTAGGTATATAATTATGGATCAGAACAACGAAGAGTGAGTTGTAGTTATCTTACATCATTTATTTCAGTTACATTATAACATTGCATCTGTTGTTATTTCAATTAATATTTAAAAGTACTTATAGAACATTTGGGGCAAATGACAGTGAGCAAAATTCCCTGTTGTTTTTACTTTATTAGCACCACAACTTAGTTTTTTGCACGTACCTTTGTATATGTTTTCAACGGCAATTGTATGCATAAATGATTATTATTTCTTATTATTATTTTTTCCTGAACTTCGTAGACGGTAGATCTTGGTTTTCCAAATACAACCGAAAGCTACAAACTCTATTCGCAGGTCTGTGAATGGCGATGTAATATCTCATAACTTTCTGCATTTTCTTTATCTGATGTCTGTTCTCTCATGGCAGAGGGTGATTGCTAGTGATATCAAGGAATGTGTGTGCCGTGCTCCCGATACTCCTTATGATGGTTTGTTTATCTCTTGTTGTCACCTTGTATAATGTTTTGAATATTACTGGAACTTGCCCTTGATTGAATCGTATTGTTCCTGTGTTTTATTTTGTTCTTTGATGGCATGTGGAAAAGGTTCCTAGTTTTTATTGTGGCATTCTTTTATTTGCTTTGCCCTCCTTTCTGTGTGTACACCTCTTAGATAACTTGATATGCGACACCTCTTGTGATGTAATTTGTTCAACTTGATGTATGTGCTTTCACTTAGGCCATACATGATATTTTTTCAATCATCTGGTTTAGTGATAAACTTTTTGTACCAGTTGTCAGTCCCTTATAGCTCTATAAGATGCTTTTACCTTGGTTCCAATGGAATTGCAGTTTCTGTACATTAAAACTATATTTTTCCCTTCATTTGACAGAGAGTGCATATTCAAACATCCCAATGACCTCATACGAGCTTCCTGATGGCCAGTAAGTCAGTGCTATTTTTGTTACTTGAAACATGGATGAGGATGGAATGAAATTTTTTTTATCTTCAAAATATCTTCTTTCATTTAATGTGCTACTATTTGTACTTCATAGCCTCATTGCTGCTTCTGTTTTTTAGTGTAACTTTTTGTCTATTGTTTGTTTATGATGTGTTTATTTTTATCATGAAGGACAATTGAAATTGGAGCTGACAGATTTAAGATTCCAGATGTTCTTTTCAATCCGTCCCTGGTTCAGGTATGTGGCTTGCATGCATAGATGTAATTAGTTTGTCTTGTTCATTTAATATAAAACATATATGATATTTCATGTTCTTAGAAATATCCCAAGGCTTTCTTGCAGTAGTTAAAGGAAAAAACCCTTAATGTACTAAGGACTTGAAGCACCTAGAGGTGAGGTGCCAAAAGGCACGTCCCACTGAAGATTGTTGTTAAGAATTGAATGAAAACAACTTTATCAAATTGTTAATCTGAATGTATGGTGACATTAATGAGTAATACGATTCTTGTTCAATAACTTGCAATGTTAATAAAAAAATTACATAACTCAGTATATAACTTCGATCTGCAATATAAACATAAAAATAAATAATGATTCAAGCCATATTAATTTTGAAAAAGAAATAATTCAAGGACATAATTGTCAATACACCTAGCAATGCCCTATATGTGTAAATCTTTTCATTTCGGATATGTGCTGTAAAAAGCAGTTTTAAAAATTTTTAACACAATTTTCTCCCTCTCTTCCCCTTTTGCCACGACGAAATCTTCTGGCTGGTGGTCGTTTATTTTGGACGTTTTGTCTGGTCCATTTTTTGTTGTGCTTCTATTTTGTTCTGCAGTTCTTTAACATATTTCTGTTCTTCCCTTATGTTTACTATTTTTCTTATTGTGTCAATGGTAAGTACAGTCAATTCCTGGCATGGAGAGCTTTGCTGAAATTGCTCCTTCAGTTCGTGGCCTTCCTCAAATGGTAATTTATTAAACTTAATGTGTATTTTTTTGAAGTACTTGATTTGCTTTTGCTGATTGGTTTACCATTTTGTAGGTCATTGAAAGCATTAACAAGTGTGATGTAGACATTCGAAGAGAGTTGTTTAGTAGTATACTGGTAAAGTTCATTTACATTTTATTTCTTTTTCTTTTACTGTGTGTACACACACACGCACACTCATACTCAAGTAGTTCTTGTTTAGTTTTCCAAGTTCACTTTTGGTGTAACAATAGATACAGGGGCATCCTTTTTTTTATGGAAAATTTAAGAGTTATTTTGAGATTGGGTTGCAGTAGTTGGGGTGGAAGTGTTGCCCAAGTTGTAGTTTCAGAATGTTACACGCATCATAACTTATGCTTTTATCTTCACTGGAATTTTATTGAATTATATTTTTAGTCAAATGACCTTTTACGAAGAACTTAATTAACAATTATTTGCTGAAACCATGATGTACATATCTATTATGTGTAGCCTATGATCACTTGATAGATTTTTGAAGCATTTCATATCAATATATTTACCTGGTAAATTAAAACTGATTTCGTTTATCACATGCAGCTTGCTGGTGGTACAGCTTCAATGCAACAACTAAAGGAGCGGCTTGAGAAAGACTTGCTAGAGGTATATATTTCAATAAATGAACCTTTGTCTATTTTATTCAGAGTGTAAGGCTTTATAGGAGGAACTTGTAAATCTGTCTATAAATTATATAATTTATTGGCTGAAGCTTTTGTCTTCACCTATTTTGTAGATTATACTTCTTGTTACTTCCAAATATAATTTTGAAGGAAAATCTGTACTTTTTGGTTTCCTTTGGGGTCTTTCTTCAACGGAACTTTCATATGCAAGGCATTGGAGAGATTCTATGTGCTAATATATATATATTTCTTTGCTTGATTTTGAGATGAAATTTTGTGTGACCTTTTAAGTTAATTTTTTTATGAAATCTGTTAAAAACCAAGAATTGAAAAGGGACATGAAAGATTTTTATTGAATAGGATGAAAGAAGGAGAAATAGGAGACTATTCTGTTCCTCCTAGGGTTTCCTTTTTCCCTTTGCAAAGGATTTCACCTTTCATGAAAAGCTAATGCTCATACTTGTCTTCTATCCTTCTCCCCTTGTTTATATGACTAACACCTCATCAACTAACAAACTCATTAATATTCGAACTATCTTAACCCTTATATCTTAACAAAACGACATTAACAACAAAGAAAATTTATACCATTGTAAAGTGCAATGGTACTCTGTAAGATTGTGCTTAAATTGGATTATAAAACTTTCGCTGAAGCTTCTGCCGGCTGGCCGTTCTAACAAGGGAAGATTATTTGAAAACATTTATTAGAATTTCTTAAAAGTCATATTTGAGTTTATAATGTATTAATATTATAAAAATCAACACATTGGGTCTATTTGAATTAATTCACCAGGTGGCATGTGATTGTCATTGCTTTTCAAGAAGCTGGAACGATTAATTTTAGTAAGAATTGACTACAATTTCATTTCCTTTGCAGGAGTCCCCTCAAGCTGCCAGAGTAAAAGTATTGGCCAGTGGGAATGCTACTGAAAGAAGGTTTAGGTGTGTTATCTATCTTGTGTCAATGCACTTATTAATTACGCCATTATCATTTTGCTGTTTTACTTTTCTTTCCTGGTTACTTCCTGCAAAGGACAAATCTGATTTATTACAAGTTCTCCATTTTTTTTCTCTCTTTACATGGTTAATTCGTGGCCCTCAAAATTGCACGTCTCAGTATATGAAGTGACTACGTTTTTATTGATCTGGGAAGCAATGTTTTCTTTATTCCATTTATTACAGATTTGAAGGCTTTATTTCTATACTTTGGTGCTGGAGTTCAATTTTTACATAAGCAGCCTATTTTATATTTTTTTTGTTCTTTAACACTGAAAATAAACCATTTCAGTGATTAAATTTCCTAACCTATTTAATAATTTACTGTTCTTTAACACTGAGTATAAACAATTCATCGGAACACTTATTTGTCAGTATGTCTATTATTCACTTTTAAAATTTTAAAAATGGTTCACAATTCAATTTCTAGCTAGTTTAATAAGATCCTTCATATGATTTAGGCCTTTCTAAGTGAAATAAGAAACTCAAGCAGCTTGTCTAATTGATTTAATTTCTTTCTGTTTTATGAATTTATAACAATTTAAACTCTGATTTGACTGCCCATGTCTGTTTTCTGGTGTCTTTTGGTATGTTTTATTGAACTTGGAATTTCTGTAAGCTACAACTTTAACTTTTTCATCCTGAAACCACCACTCGGGCTGAAGCAAGAGAATGCATCATAGAAGTCAAACGGATTGGAGATCCTGTCAGACAAATATGTGCAATGTCCGCCTTTTTTTTTTCTTGGGGCGGTGGGGGCAGTTTTCGTGTTGCTTAAACACAATTTTTCTATTGGCAAATCTTTAAATTGTTTGATCAGTGGGATCTTTGTCCTTCGTGTAGTTTTCTTTTTCCTTCGTGTAGTTTTCTTTTAGTGGTAGTTTCGGAAAACCATCTTAATTTTGCCCCTCCTTTTTATTGTTATGCTTCCATATCTCTCCAAAATGGGGGTTGGGGGACTCAGATTAACATTTTAAGTGTTAGTAATTGTTGATGCATTATACATTTACTTTGTCTTCTAACTCAATGAATGAATGACTTTTATATGCAGTGTTTGGATAGGGGGTAGTATATTGGCATCTCTTGGCTCCTTCCAGCAAATGTGGTTCTCCAAATCCGAGTAATTATCCCCTATTCACCAAATTCTGATTATACTAGTGCATTATTCACATTACCTTTCTTTTTCCGCCAAATTAGGCTTCTATATTGAACACTGAATCGTTTTAAATCATTTCTGGCAGGTATGAAGAGCATGGAGGTTCATATATCCAAAGGAAATGTCCATGAGTTGCTGTTGTACAAGTTTATTTAACTGCCTTTTGTTATGTTGGTGACTTGAGGAAGTGCTGTGAACGCTGAAGTAGTGCTTGTCTACTAATGGATTTTTCTTTTCTATTTGATGGCCATTCCCATTAGATCCCATTCTAACTAAATTATTGGCTTCAATTGAATCACAGATCCCCTATAATTAATCTGTAATGATGTAAAGTGTGCCTAGGTCTGTAACAATGCCCCATTTATCAAATTAAATTTATCTTCTATGTACCTCTTTTCTCTTTTTGTGCTTTGGTAAATGCGAATATTTTGTCTGGACTTAAACTTGTGAATTATGATTCTAAAACCATCTTTATACTTGCGTCCTTCAACATAAGTTTACGCTTGGTGCTTGTCATCAATGGGAGTTAACTATTTTGCTTGTTACAGTTTCCATCTTCATCATACGAAAGTACTTTGGTTTTTGAAGAAAGTTTATTCTTTGGATCGATTTAGTATTATGACTTGATTCTGTTGCCTCTTCTTTTCTGCTTTAAATATCAAGTCTTGGTGAAGTTTATTACCATGAATTGTTTGAGATTTGATTTTTTTTTAACTAAAGTACCAAAGTTTGGATAATCATTTTTCTTTTCTCCTGACTTTTTCATACAAGTTGTTGATAACAATATTCATTGCAAGTTTTTCATGAGTTAAGAGTTTAGAAAATTATATGACCTCTATAAAATAGTGTCAACAACCCTTTTTCAAAAGGACTTCTAAAACATGCTTAAAAGGACTTCTAAAACATGTCTTAAGCATGAATAAAAAGGTGAGTGATTACCCATTGTTTGGTTAAACGCTCCCTAGATGCTGTTAGTATAAAAAATTAAAATGAAAACTTATATCTCAAATATTGCAACTTGCTCGACTCTTTTTTTTTTTTTTTGTT
>Ga0209489_100492_pt1 | contig 74112 bp, 40 predicted proteins | sample SiratrowhiteBW_FD_187527 | JGI IMG/M metagenome (GOLD analysis project Ga0209489, IMG submission 187527) | Root nodule microbial communities of legume samples collected from California, USA - Siratro white BW (SPAdes) (version 2) | ecosystem: Host-associated > Plants > Roots > Nodule | place...
TAAAAGCTAATTTTTTTTTTTTTTTTTTTTTTTGAGTCTTAAACGAGGAGGATTATTCTGCATTGTCATCTTTTAATTATACAAAGTTATTTATAGTTATTTCTATTTTTAAAATAAAATAAAAAAAATAAAGTTCAGACAAGAAATTAGATACGTACCATTATTTAAAAATTGGACCTTTTATACCTAATTAAAATACAACAATAATACAATTTTTAATTGGTTAAGAAGTAAAATAATTTTCCTAAATAAAAAAGTAAATAATTAGAAAAATATGGAGACAAATATAAGTACCATCTTTAGAATTAATAGTTATAGATATGAATTGAATACCGTAATAAGAAAAAACTATGAATATTTTAATTTATAGGTTTTATATAGCGATGCACTTCGTTAACACGTTTACAGGTTTTAACTTAAAAAAATAAATTAATTTAATGTTTTTAATTTTTAATGACGTATTATTTTTTGTTTCTAATTTATCTCTAAATAAATTATATTAACATGTATATTCACAACATATAAAGTACGTGATATATTTATTAAAAATAGCAATTATTTTTATAAATAAAATATTTATTATTGTTTATATTTATATACAAAAATATTAAGTTGACACTTCACACACACATTAAGTTCTGAATCTATAACTAGGAATTAATTTTGTAATATGGTCAGTAATGATTTTTTTCATAAAGAAATTTAAAATAATTTTATTTTATAACTATGTAGCATTCAAACTTCTAACCACTTAAATGTACGCAATTTGTTACGTCAACTAATGTTTCTTAATTTAATATACTAATTAAATGCCAGACTTAAATATATTTTATAGTTTCTATAGCTTAATAAATATGTAGTTTTGGTCTGTGTTGCTACTCCACCTTTTCAAAATTAAACGACTTTGATATAATTTTAATATGTTATTTAATTGCTTAAAAAACCGTTTATACATGGAATTATTATTTAATGTTGAATCACATAAAATTATAGGAAATTATTAATGAATAAGTTATATTTAATTTATTGGATGAGAGAAGGGAATAAAAGTTTCATTTATTAGTCGTCCTTGTATCTTTGAACATTAGTGTGACCACCCACTTACTGCTAAAGAAGGTAGAAAACTCTTTGTTTGGTCATTGTTGATTACCTTAAAAATTGGACCATGTGATAATTACTCTTCTTTTAAACCCAACTACTAATTTGTCCTTCAATTATTAACATGGGGGTGTTAAATTACACCTTCCCAAGTGAAGTTGTGTGTGGTTGAAGGAGATGGAGTACCCCCACAACCATCACTATAGAAGCAGCACCGTGTGTGAGATAGAGGAAGAAGAGGACCACAACCAAACCCAACACCATGTTGGGCCCATACCCACTATTCATGGGAAAGAAGAAGATCAAGAACAAGAACAAGATTGTGTTTATGTTGCAGTGGGTAGGAGCAACACAAGCATGGACGCTCTCTCATGGACACTTAACAACTTGGTTTCTCAATCTACCATCATTTATCTCATTCATGTTTTCCCTCAGATCAAACACATTCCAAATCCACGTAAGTTCCCTTCACTTGGTCAAACCCACCTACGATGTTGTTTCAAATTTTCAACTTGGTCATAAAGAACAAATGTAATTTTTCTGATTTGCCAACGTTGTACTAACAAAGCTGATAGTGTCTAGTTGTCACTGGATGTTTTTGTGTGATGACAGTGGGAACAGGAATGGTTCCAAGGAATCAAGTTAGTGATGAGCAGGTGCAGAGTTATATTGACAAAGAAAGAGACAAGAGGAGAGAGCTTCTTCAGAAATTCCTACAATCATGCTCTTCTTCCAAGGTACTAATTCTATAAATCCAATGAAACCAACTTCTCATTCAATTCCTATGAAACCAAGAGACATATGAACAAAATTATCCACAACAGGTTAAGGTAGACACCATCCTGATTGAGAGTGACATAGTTGCAAAGGCTATCCTTGACCTCATTCCCATTCTTCAAATAAAAAGTCTAGTCATTGGAGCCAACAAATTCCATCTAAGGTACAGCATTAAGATCATAGCAGCATGTTTATGTTATTTTGTAAGCATTTCGTTAATATATATTTGAGCACTAATTACATTTGGACCAACAGAAAATCAAAATCAAGAAAAGGGAATAGTGTTGCTGATCAGATACTGCAGAATTCACCGGAAAGTTGCAAGGTGAGAATTGTATGTGAAGGGAAGGAAGTAAATGAGCAGATGATGATGTCACCCTCTCCTCGCACCTCTGCTAATGATACTTCTTCCATGACTAGCCAAAAGAAAGAAGATCATCATGATTCGGTTTCATGCATTTGTTTCATACCCAAGTTCAAATGATTATTACCCTGTTTGATTGAATTTGAATTGTAGCAAATGTCATAAGGGTATAGATGTAGCTGAATCAAGTTCTTTGACTCCTAATGTAGCTCCTGAATAATTCATTACTTATGTAATTCATTACCATTGTTCAATGTTGTTATCCCAGTTTGTGACAAGATGAACGGAAATTTGTATTATCATTCATTGTAGTTAACTAATTTTGTTAAAATATTGTTTGGTGCCACGTAATGCCCCCATATGATAGCGAATGCATCCACATAAAATATTGTTCGTATCAAACTAAGCATTTGATTTGACTTTATTAGAGGTATCGCATCCCTGGTTACTTCACCACAAAAGGCATATTCGTTCATGCTTCTCACTTGTGAATATACACAACATAGGCATGATTACACGACTCTTTAATAGTCAACTCTAATAATTTACAAACGACCAGGTCAACATTAACGAATTCATCTCAAACAACTTCAAAAATTTCCACATGTATGAGTTTAGGTTCTCACGTTTTTAATCTTGACAATGGGTACCAAGTACATAATGTAATGTTCGAGATTAACTTTTGGTTGATTTCATTGGTTATAATTTTTGCTTAGCTAATCAGGTCACATCTATGAAAGTAATATTGGATTACTTAAAATTAAAAATTTCAAATATTACAGAAGAAAAAATTTGAAATTCTTCATTTTCAAATTCATATGCCTTATCTTTGTAGTATAACCCAATTTTGACTGGAATATTATATACTTTACTAAGATAAAATGCATTCTTAGGATGCGTTTGGTCGATGTTGATTAGAATTTTTAAATTCATGTTGATATGCTTTATTTCTTTTATTTAAATTGTTAAGATTGTTGTTGTTTTTATGGTTGTTTTAGATTATCATTACTTTTCAGTTAATATTGCATGTGGTTTTTAATCAATGTCAAAAAAAAAATATTTTTTATAGATAATAGTTTTTTTTAGTGTTCGTAACGATTTCTCTATCAATGACACAAATATTTTTTTTTCTATAATTTGTTATAACTTCTTCTAAATTGAAAAGTTGTCAACCAATATTAATTAAGATTATTTTTAATTTAGCTCGAAATTTTTTTAGCCAACATTGATTTAAAAGTCCGAAAAAATTCTCAACCAACAAAATTGTAAAAACAATGAAAACAATATTAACTAACAATTGAGAAAAAGTTTCGTCAACATTAATTAAAAAAAAAATTGAGCGAAAAATATCGACTAAAACAAATCGTCAATATTGATGCGATTTAATTATTAATAATTTGTTGTATTTTATAATAATTGGAAGACTTTATTTAAAATAAATAAATTCCATAAATTTAAATTGTTTAATAGAATGAAATGCGTTATAAATCATGAAACTTTTTACTCAAACTTAAGGTTATTGTTTAAACTTTAAAGTAACAACTTAGAACAAAGAATTGTATATTTGTTTTTTTTTTTTTGAAAACTGACTTTTGAAAATAGTATATACAGTGTTTTGATATAATATTTATTGCAAGTCTCATTTTATTTGTTTATAAATAGTATATTTTTATTATTTAAATACAGTGGTTGTCTACCATGTTATTAGTATATATTTTCCATTAAAACTACTGTACATTTGTTAAACAGTAATCTCACATTACAATTTATCCTAAAATTACATTATATGGTTATTTTTATCACATAATCTACCTTCATTACAACATAACCAACGTGTACTATATTCTATGAAATAAAAATTTTGCCTATCCCTTTCAATATAGTTTTGTTTTGTCCAAATTAACCATAGTCAACTATATATTGATGCATCGTCACAACCAATTACTTGAAAAATTGGAGAAAGCCATAGCGAAGATGATGGGATCAACAAGGTCATGGGAAAAGGAGCATGATGAATGCATGCCCTACCATGAAGAAAATTCCAGTTGCTTTGCATGTGGGTTTTTAGGGTTCAAGAGAAACCAAGTCATGGATTGCAGTCTTAGCCGCAGAAGCAGCAGCAGCAGCAGCGAGATAGAAGATTCTGATTCGGAGGAGCTGTTTGAGATCAATCTGAAGGAGCCTTTGGCTTTGGATACAATAAGAGAAGACTGCGAGAGCACTGTGTTCTCTCTTGATATCCACAACTGCAATGATGATGTTGATGATGATGATGTTGTTTATGTGGCAGTAGGCAACGATGAACATTCCAGTCCAAGCATGGAAGCTCTTTCATGGGCCTTGAAGCACGCCGTGACACCCTCTGCCACCGTAGTCTGTCTTCTACACGTTTTCCCTCAAGTCAAGCTCATCCCAAGTCCACGTACGTAATTAAGTCTTGTCCTTCTCCAACTCTTTTTTTTCCATGCTACATGTTCATAGTCAAATAAGTCCCTTTCCCCGTATAACATGGGTTACTTGACAAGGTTTAGTCTCACTTTACGCGTGAACTCATCTTTCAATTTTTAGTGTCTTTCATTATGTCTTAAATATGATTCCAGAAGAATACATATCTGCTGTTTAGTTGTTATAGTCCCTCACTAAAGTTAACACGGGAAACAGATATGTCCAGAGTTTTAATTTGTTGCTTTATAGTTTCACAACCTAGTACTTAGTCAGCATGTTTAATGTTAGGAGATCGATACATTCTAGCTGCCCTTGTGTTTGGCAATAGAATATCATGTTCTTAATATGTTTAACAACAGTAGGAAAAATTCCAAGGAGTCACGTAAATCTAGAGTATGCCAACATGCACTTGATACAAGAGAGAGCCAAGAGGAAATTGCTCCTTCAAAAGTTCATTGACCTCTGCGTTCATTCTAAGGTAAATAAGTCCTTTGCTTGGAATACTTCACTTTATGTATTGAGTGAAGATACGCTTTGTTGATGATATATATATATATGTGGCATTACTATTGTGTACAGGTTAAGGTGGAGATTATGCTGATTGAGGGTGACAACGTTGCTAGAGCTATCGTGGACCTTGTTCGAAATCTTAATATAAGAAAGCTGGTCATTGGAATTTCCAGACCTAATTTAAGGTACCGTGTCTGAGATGCCTATATGCATGTGACTAATTAAATTCATATAATTTTCTAATTGTTTTATTATTTGGATTGGTAGAAAATGTGAATCTGGAAGGAAGAGTGGCATAGCGGCAAAAGTACTAGAAGATGCACAGGAGAGTTGTGATATAAAAATCATATGTGAAGGAAGAGAAGTGATAGACCAGATGAGTGAGTGCACTTCACCAGGCTCCACAGACCATGGGACTTCAACAGCTTCACATGAAATAAATAAATTCAGTGGATTTTTCCCACTAAAGCTTTTTATGTCCAGTTCGCTATGGTTATTTAGGTCCATCATCACCAAAAATAAGACGAGTAAATATGTATAATTCAGAAGCACCGAAGCAGAATCATATACTAATTAAGTTAGCGATTCATCTTGCTTCCATCAATATATTAATATAAAAGCATATTATCAAAAGCAGAACATATTCTCAAAGCATATCAGCTGCACCCATTCACCTTTATGAATACTATTATGAATAGTAAAATGAATCATGCTTCATGGTGGCGTTAGTCTTGAATTGGAAGAAGAAGAAAATAAATTTTCTAAAGATAAAATGAATTGGGCCTGGGCTAGCTCAAATATGAGCCCATAATTAGTAACGGGATGGGGTGCAGAAAGCAAAAGGCCTGAATTTTGAAAAGGGAAATAATAAAAAAAAGGGGTGGGGTGGGGTGGGGTGGTGTATTGGTGTGGGAGCTAAAGGAAAGAGAGGGGAGGATCCATAGAAGAGTCTGGAATCCCATCGGTGGTGGTTTTGCTGTTTGTGGCCTCAGTGGTCAGCCCTGCCCTCCCCTCCTGCAATCACCCAAGCGATCTCTCTCTTTGTCTCTCGCTCACTATTTCAGAACCCTTCCCACCATGAAGCGCTCAAACGACGACGTCGCAAACCCCTCAGTCGCCAAGCCAACCTTCCTAACCAAAGCCCAACGCGAGCAATTGGCCCTCCAACGCCGCCAGGAAGAAGTCGCCGAGCAGAAGCACCGCCGGGAGCAGCTACTCTCCCGCAACCAATCCTCCGATCCCAAACCCTCCTCCGACCGCGACAGAGACAGAGACAGAGAAAGGGACAGAGACCGTGACAACAGGGAGCGCGACCGCGACAGAGACAGGGACAGAGACCGCGAGAGGCCACGTGACCGGGACCGGGACCGGGACCGCGAACCCGAACGCCGCAACAGAGAGAGGGAGCGCGAAGAGGAGACCCGGGCCCGCGAGCGAGCTCGGTCCGATAAACTCGCGGAGCGCGAGAGGACACGTGACCGGGACCGCGAAGCCGAACGCCGCAACAGAGAGAGAGAGCGTGAAGAGGAGACCCGGGCTCGCGAGCGAGCTCGCTTGGAGAAACTCGCGGAGCGTGAGCGCGAGAAGGAGCTTGAGTCCATCAAGGAGCAGTACCTGGGTTCGAAAAAGCCCAAGAAGCGCGTGATCAAGCCCAGCGAGAAGTTCCGGTTCTCCTTCGACTGGGAGAACACGGAAGACACCTCGCGCGACATGAATTCTCTTTACCAGAACCCCCACGAGGCTCAGCTCCTCTTCGGCCGCGGCTTCCGCGCCGGCATGGATCGCCGCGAGCAGAAGAAGCTCGCCGCGAAGAACGAGAAGGAGATGCGCGAGCAAATCCGCAAGAAGGACGGCGTCGAGGAGAAGCCCGAGGAGGCCGACGCCCAGCGGCGCAAGGAGGCCGCCGCCGATCTCTACGACACCTTCGACATGCGCGTGGACCGCCACTGGAGCGAGAAGAAGCTAGAAGAGATGACTGAGAGGGATTGGCGCATCTTCAGAGAAGACTACAACATCTCCTACAAGGGTTCCAAGATTCCTCGGCCCATGAGGAGCTGGAACGAGAGCAAGTTGAGCCTGGAACTCTTGAAGGCTGTGGAGAAGGCTGGCTACAAAACCCCTTCTCCTATTCAGATGGCAGCCATTCCCCTTGGCTTGCAGCAGCGTGATGTCATTGGCATTGCCGAGACTGGTTCCGGGAAAACCGCTGCATTTGTGCTTCCCATGTTGAGCTACATCACCAGGCTTCCTCCCATGAGTGAGGACAACGAGGCTGAGGGTCCCTATGCTGTTGTCATGGCCCCCACTCGCGAGCTGGCGCAGCAGATCGAGGATGAGACTGTGAAGTTTGCGCAGTATTTGGGCATCAAGGTGGTGTCCATTGTTGGTGGACAGTCCATTGAGGAGCAAGGGTTTAAGATCAGGCAGGGCTGTGAGATTGTCATTGCCACTCCTGGACGTTTGATTGATTGCTTGGAGCGGCGCTATGCTGTTCTCAATCAGTGCAATTATGTCGTTCTTGATGAGGCGGATCGCATGATTGACATGGGGTTTGAACCCCAGGTGATGGGTGTCCTTGATGCCATGCCTTCCAGCAATCTCAAACCGGAGAATGAAGATGAGGAGCTTGATGAGAAGAGGATTTACCGGACCACTTATATGTTCAGTGCCACCATGCCCCCTGCTGTGGAGAGGCTTGCCAGGAAATATTTGAGGAACCCTGTTGTGGTCACCATTGGCACTGCTGGAAAGGCAACTGATTTGATCAGCCAGCATGTGATCATGATGAAGGAGTCTGAGAAATTTTACAAGCTTCAGAGATTGCTTGACGAGCTTAACGACAAGACTGCGATTGTGTTTGTCAACACCAAGAAGAATGCGGATATGGTTGCCAAGAATTTGGATAAGGAAGGGTATCGCGTGACCACTTTGCATGGAGGGAAGTCGCAGGAGCAGAGAGAGATTAGTCTTGAAGGGTTTAGGACCAAGAGATATAATGTTCTTGTTGCCACTGATGTTGCTGGACGTGGGATTGACATACCTGATGTCGCTCATGTTATCAACTATGATATGCCTGGGAATATTGAAACGTACACTCACCGTATTGGGCGTACTGGTCGTGCAGGAAAGACGGGTGTGGCTACAACATTCTTGACCCTTCAGGACAGTGATGTCTTTTATGACCTCAAGCAGATGCTTGTTCAAAGTAACAGTCCTGTTCCACCTGAACTGGCAAGACATGAAGCTTCGAAATTCAAGCCAGGAACGATTCCTGACAGACCGCCTAGACGAAATGACACTGTTTTTGCGCATTAGACAACTTTTTGTTTTTGAGGTAGCCACTTCTTTAGAGACATCAACATTGCAGGTAATATGAAATTTTCTGGTTGGGGTAATGAACATTTTGCCAGTGCGACACTAGCAGCCTAATCTGCTTATTATGGTTATATGATCCTGTATAAAATTTATTTACAGCAGTCCTTCTATTCTTGTATCGCTGTCCTTGATTGTATTCTGTTTAGCTAGAGCTACTACTACTATGCTTATTAATTATTTCTAACGTTGATAGTTTTTAGATGAGGATATCTAATTAAATTTGTCATATGACTCTGATATTTGTCTTCTTATGCTACAGTGCTTGCCTTTTCTGATTGTGTTTCTCGCTATATCCAGGCCGTCAGTTGTTTGATTAATGTTCTGGTTTTTCCTTGAGACTTAAAACAGTTTCTGCAAATTTGTTCAGCTGATGACAAATTGAAGGTTGAATGGGTACTAACTTTGTCAAATGTTGCTTCAGTTTGGGTTAGTTTCAGTTCTGTTGTCGGTGCCATTACCTTAGCCTATGCATGACTGCTGCAGTCTTGTTCCAGCGCACCTAGTAGAGTAACTCACCCGAAATTTTTTAAGTCATTAACATGTAAAATGATTTACAAATGTCAGTCTATTTTAGCTATCAGCACCTTTTGTCTCAGTCAGTTAGGCATATAAACAGTCATTTCTTAGGGTATACAGTCTGTCTTCAATATAAAGATGATGAGAAAATGGTGGAAGTTGTATGAAGTTTAGTGCAATATGTCTAAATTTGATACTTCATCATATTAAATTGATATTAGGAATTGGAATACCTGGATTGGATGATCACAGAGATGTTATCCTAGAATAATGATATATAAAAATCCTGGATAGTAAGCCTATGTTTGGAAACCCGTTAGTCAAGCCTCTGAATTTATGTTGAGTCTCAGTTACAAACAGGTTCCTTCTGCAAGCATACTATCAAGGTGCTGAAAACGGAGACTAAAACATGTGCTTTAGGCATAAGATAAATTGGACGGCAGTAATGGGTATGCGGAATATTTTTTGCATAAAAGCACAATGTGTTTTTACTAAAGTTTAAGATAGAAAAATGTCAGAGCCAAGAGGTTTTAACCAATGTTGATAAATGGCGGCGTGATGGCTGCCGTGGTAGGTTTTGGCCAACTGCCCTTGTCAATTCGTGAAGTGAGACCTACCCCTATAGGCCGCAAGGGCGTGTTTAAGTGGCGTAATTTTGGCCTTAAGCCACTGATGACACTGGCTCTAACCTGCTGTAATTAGAGATACCAAAAGCATTTCCCTAATAAGGAAAGGCATAACTAATTAAAGAAACCAGTAAAATATTTTACTATATTGATTTTATCTTTCCGTTAATAACCACACAAGGAAAATAACTAGTTGTTCTTTTGACGTTTCCCTATTTACCCCTTTAGCAACACCGATTCACAGTTAGCTGGTAAGGCTTTCAGAATATATCTTAATATTAAGGTACTAAACCCGTGCCTCACTTGAACCAGAAAGGTGCTGCTAAGGTGTCAAGAATGAGCTGACCTTTTTTTGGTCCCTGTCTCAGCGCCTTGGGCACACCTTTCGGCGATGGCATTTGATTGTACAGAAATAATGCAAGACCTATCAGTTATCAAATGACAATTAGTTTAGCTTTCAGAGAGATCATTAAAGTGCTATAAAGTGCTTATTTAGCTTTGTCATGTACAGTTGGTTAACTCAGGTTAATACTTAGTTCTAGTTATTGATGTTTGCACATTTTAAGCGTTTTACTGTTTTTTCAACCTTTTTCTTTCTCATTCGTCTTTAGCAATGGTTTGAAGGAAGATAGTTAGACGCATGTAAAAGTAATTTCTTTTACGGGATAGAAAATTTCAAAACTCTACTAGTTCAGTATGTTCATGACAATAAAGTTTAAATTTTTAAAAATATTGTATCTTGATTTATCTTAAACTTGTACCATCCTAGTATGTGTTTCAACGACTTAGCCAGCAGGGGATTGACACTTAAAGCCTCATTGGTATGACTATTGGAGATTGGAGGGTTGGGTGTTTTTCCAAGGTTTAAACCAACACTTGATAGCAGAGAGGGGGTTGAGGTATCAAAGATGATCATAGGATGATGACAAGGAGTGAAACAAAATGTAAAGACAAGGGGATGACTGACAAATAGGGTTCCTTGTCCAGAAACACGCACCTCAATGCTTCCGATGCCCCACATCTCCGTGTCTCTGGTGGCAATCTAAGACCAGACAAAATATAGGATAGGTTGCTTTCCTCAGTTTAGTTTTTTTTTTTTTTTGGTTAAGATTTTTCCTCGGGTTTGGTATGGTTTTATGGCGATGGATGTAACATCTATCCAACACAACCTGTATAAAGCGTAAAATGTTTTAAAATACAGCTTAGACATATACAAAATATAAATATTTTCAAAAAGAAAAATTGAAATTAATTTTTTATTGTCCTCGGTATATGTTCGTGTACTTCTTAAGTTTTATCTACTTCAAACTAAAAAAAATAAATTTTGTAAATTAAAGTAACGAATATCTTATTATATTGTATTATTAAAGAGTACATACAATAAAAATTATAAAAAACAAATTTAATGTAATGGTTGTTTCAATTAAAAGTTACCAGAATAAATTTAATTAATACTTATTTGATAAATTCATTTAAGTAAGAAAACTTGTACAAATAAAAAAAGCATGTACAACTTTTATAAAATAAATAGAACTACTAAAAATTCAATAAGAATTTAACTATTTAAAATTATAATTATATGATAATATTTTTTTTTTCTTAAAGACACATATTTTATTTATATAATGTGTAGTTGCATTCTTTTACATCATTCTACATATACTAACTAATTTATCAACTATATTTTCAAACACAATTAATTCAATAACCCAACGTATCAAATGGGAACTTAGTTAAGAACTTATTACCTACCAGTTAGCTTATAAGCTAGTTTTACCAACATATTCATAATATAATAAACTAGTTTATTCAAATTTACAAGGTAGGAGTTTATTAATCAATTATTTTTGTTAAACACATCCCATAAGCTATAAGATATTAAAATAAAATATTTTGAGGTACCTACTAAACGCATTACAAAAATCAAATTACCTCCTAAACTAATAGATATCTTATTAGTCTTACTAGACTTAGTGCAAAATACTTTTGATACAAGAAGCTAACTAATCAATTAGAAATTAATAAACTTAGAACTTATCAACTACCAATTAACCTATCAACTAGAACCTAGTTTATCAATTGTGAGCAAATGCTTGTTTTGTGAAACACATTCTTATTATTTGCAATATAATTTTAAGAAGTAATGTATTTTTAAAAATTAAAATTTTTAAAATAAATATTATTTGTGTATTTTAAAATGAATATTAATAAAATAATTTCAATTTCAGATAAAAGAAAGTAAAAGAATATTATATAATAACTAAAGCTAAATTAAAGTTAGAACTGAGAATCTGTTTTGAAATTCCAGATAGGTCATAAATTATTTAAGACACTAATTCAAAGTCGAATAATTTAAAAAAAAAATAGTATATAAAATACTGTTAAAAATATAATATCATTTCTTAATAATACTGGAAATTAAAAAATAACATATATTATAAATGTAGAATTCAAAATAAACATAAGTACATAATAATATTTAAGTTTAAGTTTAAGTTTCAATAAGACAAAATAATATTATTTAAAAATAGCAAGTTTTTCTGAAATAAAAATAACAACCACTTTACATTATTTTTTTTCCCTGGGAATTGATTTTATTGAGTTTTTCGATTTTTGACGCTTCACAAACCAGAAGAAAACTTCTCGATTTTAAAAATGAAAATATATTCAAGATTTTTTTTTTTTTGAAGTGTCATTAGATTGTTTTAAGATAAAAAAATAGAACTATATAAATAATGTTCATGGAAAATGCAAACTGTTTTTTCCATTAACTTTTTAAAATGTTGTTATATGAAAATAAAGTTTTGTTAGATATTTTATAACAAGCATTTGATCCGTTGTCTCTTTGAACGTGAACGCAAACTATGACAAGTATTTCTTTTAGGTTTCACTTAATATTCAATGAAATTCCCTTTCAATATAAATGAATATATGTTTTAGTTTCAAAAAATCATAATGATTGATGTTTTCATTTTTTCAATAAAGTATTGAAAGAGTGTTTCAAAAAAAAGTATTGAAAGATTTATTTCAAGTTTATCCTTTAATGAATACCATTATCTTGAAATATTCAAGAATATATTTATTAAAAAGAAAGTAATGATATCTCAGTAAAGTTATTTCATTAGAAATATTCTTATTTGGAGTAATTATTTTTCTTATTATTTTTATGGAAGTACTAAAAAGTGACAGACAAAGTAAAAAAAATAAATATAATGTAATAAAATAGTTAATCACACATGTACTAAAATACTAAATTATTTTAATTAAAACCTTGTTTTATTGCGTTACATGTAATGTAACGGCTATTTTTTAAGGTTGTAGAGAAAACAAGTTGTTCCTTTGAAAATGTCGTTCTTATAAAAAGGTAAGAAAAGTGTGAGATGGCGTTGGCATCTACCCTCAATTTCATAACCATGAGATTCTGTTTTCTTTAGTGGTAGTATTTTGCTGCATAGGATTTCTCTGTTCAGCATATATTAAGAGGATATAGCAGAAGAAGAAAAAAAATAAAAATTTTGGCACATAACATAGTAGATTTGATGATTGCAAGGTCAAAGAAATAGCATCTGTATAAAATGGGAAAGCAAGAAAAACAGAGGAAAAGGGAAAGGGAGAGAGTGTCTGTTATTAATGTTTTAACCCACCATTCCGGGGCTCCCTCCTTTTCTAATTTTGATATTCAAATTTTCCATTCATTTCTGACCCTTCAATTCGTTTGTGTCTTTTTAGGGTTTGTCTCTCGCATCACCCGCTCTTAAAATTCACCTCTTTTTTTCCATTTACATTTTTTTTCTTGCCATGCTGACGGGTGATGGCCCAGAATTTCTGCACTTATTTTCATTTTCTCAAACCGTCAGCGATGAGTCTGTCACGAAAAAATTGAATTGGGTTGAATTCTGAGTTGTCTTTTTTGTTTCTTTCTGGCAGAATCAATATTATTTATACATGTTTCTGTCAGATTGTTGGGTTGATTTTTCCCCTGGTCATGCTTTTGATCAATTCAGTTCTTCTGGGTTTTGCCAATCCAATCTGTTGCTAATGGTGCTTGATTATAAATAATCTTCTCCTTCTGCATGCACTGCATTTCCCTTTTGAAATGTTTTTCTGGGTTGCGTTCTGCTGAAGGAAAAGGTTGACTTTTTTGCCTTAAGATTGTGGGTATAAAATGAAGCTTGTGGTTCGTGTAATCGAGGCAAAAGACTTGGCAGTGACGGATTCCAATGGGGTGTGTGATCTGTACGTGCGTGTACAGTTGGGGAAACAAAAGTTCAAGACCAAAGTGGTCAAAAGTTCGAATCCAACGTGGGATGAACAATTTACATTTTGGGTCGATGACCTTAAAGATTCGCTTGTTGTCTCTGTGATGGATGAGGACAAGTTCTTTAATTATGACTATGTGGGACGGCTTAAGGTGCCTATTTCACTTGTTTTTGAAGAGGACATTAAATCCCTGGGCACTGCTTGGTATTCTTTGAAAACCAAAAACAAGAAGTGCAAGAACAAGCAATGTGGTATATTGTACTGTTCAACTGAACTCCCCTCAACTTTGTCCAATTGTTCAGGGCATTTTTTTTACATCCCCCACCCTTCTCAGTTTGCTTGGTTGTTTGTTTTATTATGTGAAATTCATGATTTTCCTGCTGTTGTTATATGGCTTTCATGCTAATGTAGACTACTCTGATCACGGAATGTGAATGGCATTTTTTCGAGTTTGAAGGGTCATCTGCAACAAGTCCTTTTGGAAAATATTATGCTCGTATGAGGATCATGCTATTGAACTTAACTTGTGACAATTGCTTCTTTCTTTTTTTCTGGACAGGAGAGATTCATTTGAGTATATTCATTTCCCAAAATAATGGATCTTCAGAGTCAAATGACATCGGTGATCAGTTAGTACCTCCAAGAAAATGTCCTGATGCAATTACCAATTCTCCTTCGATCTCTTCTGCCAGCTTTTCAAACTTGTCTTCTCCTGTAAGGGACGAAACTGCATCTTGCAGTTCTAAGGAGGAGAAAACTTGTCAGCATCAAAAATCATTTGCTGGCCGAATTGCTCAAATTTTTAACAAAGGCACTGATATAGCTTCAACGTCACCCTGTAGAAGTATTGACTCAGATATATCTGAAACAAGCAAAGTTGAAGTTGGCGAGATCAAGATTGAGGAGGAGCAGCCCCCGATTGAGACTTTCGAAGAAACTGTGAAAAAAATGCAGTCTGCAGATCAAGGAAGCGAAGTTCCTAGCAATTTGGCAGGAGGAGTTCTTATTGATCAATTATACATAGTTGCACCAGGAGACTTGAACACATTACTATTTTCACCTGATTCTAATTTTCCCAAGGCACTGGCAGATCTACAGGGTACCACAGAACTACAAATTGGTCCTTGGAAGTTAGAAAATGGTGGGGAGACCTCAAAAAGATCTCTTACTTACGTCAAGGCAGCCACTAAATTAATAAAGGCTGTCAAAGGCTACGAGGACCAGACATATTTAAAGGCTGATGGGAAGAACTTTGCTGTTTTCGCCAGTGTCAGCACTCCAGATGTTATGTATGGCAGCACCTTCAAGGTAGAACTACTTTATGTGATCACACCTGGACCAGAGTTACCATCAGGGGAACAGTGTTCACGTCTGGTGATATCTTGGCGAATGAATTTTGTACAGAGCACCATGATGAAAGGAATGATAGAAAGCGGTGCTCGCCAAGGTATGAGGGATAGCTTTGATCAATATGCTATTTTGTTGTGTCAGACTGTAAAGGCTGTTGTCTCAAAGGACCTTGGTTCTAGCAAGGAACAAGCTTTGGCCACATTACGACCAGAGCCTCAGTCAGATTGGAGGCTGGCACTGCAGTATTTGGCTAACTTCAAAGTCTTCTTAACATTCTTAATGCTCATATCCGTGATTGTGCATATGTGCCTGGCATCTCCTGGTGCAATTCAAGGGCTTGAAACTTTTTGGCTCGACCTACCAGATACTATTGGGGAATTTTTTGTGTGTGTTATCTTGGTTCTTCAAGGTGAAAAAGTATTGGGTCTAATCTCACGCTTCTTGCAGGCCAGAACACGAAAGGGTAATCCCTTTATTGCCTTAACTTTTTTTATGATCCTTTACCTTGAGAATTTGCTTGCTTTAAGCACCCATCAAACTGGGTGTATATATGTGCAAACGAAATTTCTTTCTTTCCTTTTTTTTCTGTTGGTCAAAGAATAGTGCCTTAAGAGAGAAAAACAAAATTCGAAGGTGGGAAACAGCACATCCTCCTAAGAAAAACAGGGAACAAAAGGCAAGCGGAATTGGAGCAAAGAGTAATATATATTTAGCTCAGAAGAAATTTCTACATCCTATGCGGAGTTTTGACTAAACCGTAAACTGAAATGTATTAGGGTACTTTTACTCCAATAATAGATGCAAAGCCGTAAATTACTGGTTAAAATACCGAAATTAACACTCGTCCAAAATCAAATAATTGATACGTACAGAACTGAGAGCCTTGTACTTACTAGTGAGAATGAGCTTTCTTACCAGAAAGAGTTAAACCTAATCTGGAAACCTTTCTTTTTCATAAAAAAAACAGAAAACGGTTCATTCCAAAAATAATCAGGTTATACCTCAAAAATTAGATATCATTGTTTTTGGTCTCCATTGACATGTGACTCTCAATAATTGGCTGTGTTTAATGGAAATGTCTAGTGGTTGTCTCAAGTAATACCCAGTACTGTTTGTGGTATCATGTTATTATGTGACACCTCTAAGTTTTTTTCTAGAAACCTAAAATGAATGTTGTTTATTTACATTAAATAAAAATATGACGTCAAATTTCAAAGGAATGAAAATCAAAGAAAAATATTTTGTAAGTACCAAAAGCAAAATTCTCTCATTTTACAGAGAGTAAAAATCTTGGTATGGAGGAAACAATATGAACTTGACAAATGCTAATGTAGTATGGAGCAGGAAATTTCATTCAATTACGTTTTATTTGAATCAATTGATTTTGCTTTTTCTCTAACACCCGGTATGTTTATTTTTTTCATGGGACGGCCAGGAATTTCTTCTCTCTTCTTTCTTAATTATCTAGCCCCTGTTTACATGATTTGATGTTTATATGCCTTTCCTGATGTAGTTTTTTTGGGGTACTACAATATTAGGTAGTGATCATGGAATTAAAGCACAAGGAGAAGGATGGATGCTAACTGTGGCCATAATAGAAGGAAGCAATTTAGCTACTATTGAATCTAAGGCTTTCTGTGATCCATATGTGGTGTTTACTTGCAATGGAAAAACAAGAACCAGCTCAATCAAGTTCAAGAAATCTAATCCTTTATGGAATGGTGAATATATTTGGAACCTGATACTTTATCATTAATGAGCACCTCCAGTGATCTAACAAACGAGTCTGATTTTCCCCTACATGTGATCTAGGTTATTATATGATAAAGTATTCTTTGTTAATAAAATTGACTGTCTTTGCAGAAATATTTGAATTTGATGCAATGGATGATCCTCCTTCTGTGCTGGATGTGGATGTTTATGATTTTGATGGACCCTTTGATGAAATTACATCTCTAGGACATGTTGAAATCAATTTTCTTAAAACAAACATCTCAGATCTTGCTGATATATGGGTTTCCCTTGAAGGGAAGTTGGCTCAGGCAAGTCAGTCCAAGTTGCACTTAAGAATTTTCTTGAACAACACTAGACGTGGGGATGTTGTAAAACACTATATAAGTAAAATGGAGAAAGAGGTGGGGAAGAAGGTAAGGATTTATCTAGGTTGTCAAGCATTTGTTTTTATTATTAATTATTATGTACTTCTGTTTTATCACCCTTTTCTACCTTTTTTCTTTTCCTATTTACAAAATTGTAGATTAATTTGCGGTCTCCTCAAACAAATTCAGCCTTTCAGAAACTCTTTGGGCTTCCACCTGAGGAATTTCTCATCAATGATTTCACCTGTCATTTGAAAAGAAAAATGCCCCTGCAGGTGTGGTTGGTTTGTAATGTAGTGTTGAAAGACATTGTAAATTCTATTTTTATTTTAACGGACTCATGTTTTCTTTCGTATTATCTCGTTAAGTTGTTGTCAATTGTTTGTTTTCTGCAGGGTCGACTGTTTGTTTCAGCAAGAATAATTGGTTTCCATGCAAATTTGTTTGGACACAAGACAAAGTTCTTCCTGCTCTGGGAGGACATTGAAGACATTCAGGTTATTCCTCCTACATTTTCATCAATGGGAAGTCCGATAATTGTCATAACTCTTTGGCCTGGAAGAGGTGTTGATGCAAGGCATGGTGCAAAAACACAAGATGAAGATGGCAGACTGAAGTTCCGTTTCCAATCCTTTGTGTCTTTCAATGTTGCAAACAGGTAGACTGGGGACATTTTATGTTATTTTACAAGCTTGCTTCTTCTATATGCTTATCTGCAACAACTATAATTTTTTTTCTGCTCTCTGTTTTACCAACCCTGGTTACTTTTAGGTATAAAAGGACACCAGTACCAGTATCATTTTGAGTTTAAGCCTTAAGCTTGTTTTTGTTGGAATAATTAGTTAAGACACATAGGAAATAGTATATCACGTGATAAAATGCATTTATGAAAATTAGTATTTAGGAAGGTAGGCTGAATCAATGTTAACCTAGGAAATAGTGTCTACTAAGTCTGTTAAGAGCCTATATGTATGAATGCTATGTGTATATGTATAAAAACTCTAGAATAAGAAAGCATTCTCATTCTGAATTTTCTCTTAAAACATTCGGTTCTGTTTGTCTCCGCTCCCCCTCTAAATTCAACAATCTTGATTGTGAATCAATGTTAGACATTAAAAAAAAATGTAAATATCAACAATTCACAATTGCAACTTCTTTTATCAATTCCTATCCTGATGCTATGAAGAAAACCATTAACTTCTATTACTTTGTTGTAAATTGCATTGCTCTACATTAGTTGGTAACTAAATTGATATTCAAATATAACTTAGTGGAACTAGAAAAATAAAGTGTGGAAGTGATTTTCTTAGTGTGCTTAGGTGTCTGCATTTCTTTGTTTAACCAGTCATACAATATCAAGTTGGCAGTGGATAATGAAGAAAAATTATGCTAATTTGTGTTTTTTGTTTCATGTTGATCAATCTATGGTTTCGTAGTTATTTATTGTATGAAATATCTGATAATTTTATCTCTCAATTGTGTTTGATTATATTATTTTACACTAATGTAGTCGTTTTCCAACTAGTCACTACTCCAACTAGATTTTGTGAGATGTTTTTGACCACCTGAAAAAAATGCCCTTGTTTTTTGGGGGCTTTGTCATCCAACTTGTCAATAGATGATTTCAAGAAATTATCTGTGAAATTAATGGTGACAAATACATTATAAAAGATATCCTATTTTACAACTCTAAAACTATTCCGGTGCCGGTATAGGACTATCATGGCTCTCTGGAAGGCCAGATCCTTGAGTCCTGAGCAGAAGGTTCAGTTAGTTGAAGAAGATTCTGAAACTAAAAGCCTTAGAAGTGATGAGACTGGGTCATTCATCGGTCTTGGTGATGTCAGTATGTCTGAGGTTCATTCTGGTGCACTTTCTGTTCCTGTAATCTCTCTCTGCCCCTCAAAAAATTATTGGTTCATTATTCATTCTTTTGTACAACTTGACCAATGCTCGTGTTTCATTATAGTTTCTTATCTTTTAATTAATTTAGGCCAGTTTCTTGATGGAGCTATTTAGTGGGGGTGAGTTGGATCGTATGTTCATGGAAAAATCTGGCTGTGTTAATTATTCTTATACCCCTTGGGTATCTGAGAACAGTGGTGTATATGAGAGGGCAGTGTATTATAAGTTTGAGAAGCGTATTTCACGTTATAGAGTTGAAGTAACGAGCACTCAGCAAAAGTCTACTTTGGAAGGAAAGGGTTGGCTCTTGCAAGAGGTTATGAACTTCCATGGAGTTCCCCTTGGTGATTTTTTCAATGTAAGCAAGCCAAATTTAGCTTGTTCCTCAAATTTCTATGATGTATTTGTTATTATATCTTTGTTTTCTAGGCTTACCAATATTTGTCATCTTGCTGTTTGTCTTCTGTACCGTTGCCTTATGTCTTCTAACAATGCTCTACAGTTGCACATTCGCTATCAAATTGAGGATTTGACCCCAAAGGCATGTAAAGTACAGGTATTGTTTGGAACGGAATGGCTGAAAAGTACAAAACATCAGAAAAGGATTACAAAGAACATCCTAAAAAATCTGCAAGAACGTTTAAAGCTGACATTCGGTCTAGTTGAGAAGGAGTTTTTGGCTAAATAACGAATGAATCATCATACTCAATTTAACCTTTTACAATTAGGAAAGGTGACTGATATTCTCACAGCACCATTGCAATATAGACTCTTGTAGATATGATGCTGCGCAATCCTTAACATTTCTTGAAAGAAAAAATAGTTCCTCAAATTCTACGATTTTTTAAGACTAATACTCTTGAATATCATTCAACAAAATTTCGGATTGCCAGTGTTTCACCAATTAATAAACCAAACTTTCAGACTACACACTCCTTTCAGAACAAATATTTCTCCATTTTTCAGCTCGAACTGGAATATATGATGGCTTCAGAGTAAGGTCCATGTTATTGTGCTAAATATCAGTGGAGCAAGCCGGCTGGTGATGTAATCTAATCGTGAACTTTGGATCTGACTAGTAGGTTTTTGTTTCAATGGGTATAAAATCACAGATATGATGCTTACTTGCTACCAAAATTTGTTCTTCATACCAGACTACTGTTTGGAGATATACTAACTGGTCTGTTGTAAATGGCTAATTAGACTATGCAACACACAGATTTCATCAGCAGTTGCTAGCAGTTCAAAATTTGGTTTGTTGTGTAATGTCACTATTTAGATGATAACCTGGCATCATGTGTCATGGTTACAGTTGTTTGCTTCCAAAGCATAGGTGACAAAATAATAACTTGGTGATTGTGAGAGATGTTTTGATTGCTGTAAACAATTCTGGTGCTCAAGTATATTTATCTCAGTTTTCCTAGTAAACTGTTTTTCAAAAGCACAATCGCAACTGTGGAATAGGCCTACCACTTGCGTGAATCACACGCATCAGCCTAGAAATGTGTTTTTCTTAATCATGCTTTGCAAATTTTGTTATAAAACACATAATAGGTATGCTTTACACTACGATAATAGAATTGGAGTATCTATATGCAGACGCATTCTTCGTGCACCTCCATATTTTATGAAATGTCTAAAATAATCTTAGTTAAAAGACCGAAAAGGGTTTCATGAAAATAAAAGAAGACAGGTGTAGTGTGCCAGATTAAACAATTCGAGATATAAATTGTATCACGGATTGACTTTTAAGATTGGAGGATGTGTAACATACATTGTATTTCAGATTGGATCAATCCGGAATACAAACATATGTTCTGAATTCTACAAATCAATCTAGTATAGAAATTATGTTTCGGATTATACAATTCAGGGATATATTTTGTATTTTAGATTGAATCTCTATTTTTTAATTTGGAAGTCATTGTTAGTCTCGATTGAGCAAATCTGAAAGGCAAAAAAAACGAAGCAGCTATATATTTCGGATTGGCTCAATCCGAAACTTAAAAACGAAAAAGAATAACCATAGATCCTATCCGGAAGGTAAAAATACATAACAGACATATATTTTGTATTGAGCTAATGATTGAACCTTGCGACTTACGATACAATTAACCTTTTTGGCTTACGTTATCAGTGAGTCTTGCGGTTTATGGTATCATTGAGCTTTGTAGCTTAAAGTATCATTGAGCCTAGCGGCCGCCGTATGATTAAGCCATTACAGTTTCTGTATCGCAAAGACCTATGGTTTTGTATTGCAAAGACTTACAGTTTCATATCGTTAAGACTCACGGTTCTGTATCGTTAAAACTCAGGTTCTGTATCGTTGAGACTTTCTGTTACCGTACCATTGAGCCTTTGCGGTTACCGTATCATTGAGCATTTGCGGCTACCATATCATTGAACCTTTGTTGTGTCATTGAGTCTTTGCGGCTTCCGTATCATTGACCATTTACGGCTTTCGTATCATTGAGTCTTTGCGGCTACCTTATCATTGAGCCTTTGTGGTTTCAGTATCATTGAGCATTTGCGACTACCGTATCATTGAGCCTTTCAGCATTGTGTTGTATATTACTTGCATAATCTTGGTCATGTTTTTCAAACTTACATGGTTATCTGGCCATGTTTTGCGAACTTACATGTACCATCTCGGTCATGTTTTGCAAACTTACATACGTCATCACGACCATGTTTTGCAAACTTACATGCGTCATCTTGACCATGTTTTGCGAACTTACACGCGCTATCTCGGTTGTGTTTTGCTAACTTACATGCGTCATTTCGACTATGTTTTTGACGACGATATGAACCATCTTGATCATGTTTTAGACGACGACATGAACCATCTCGGTCATGTTTTTCGTATCATTGATCCTTTGTTAAGACTTTATTCGGCAAGTGTACCAAGTCACAAGTAATATAGTGAGTTAAGTAAAGATGTCGATTCCTCAAGAAACAGTTCTGTTTTAGAATTTCAGCGTCACTACTCAGTAAGCAAATTCAGTTTTAAGATGATTTGATCATAATTCGAGTCAAGAAACATAAAAGAACAATTAAAAATAAGTAACAATTATAAAAAGGAGTTTGCAAGATCTAGAAGGACTCTGGGATTGAACTTCATCTATCTCCCTCATTCATATTTTGGATTTGATAAAAACATACAATATTCGTAGCTACTCACAATTGATGCACATATAAAAATTATTCACACCGATTCCTCTGATATGAAATTCATAAGGAAATTTTCTAAACACTGGTCCCTCAGCTAGCTATTTAGTAAATTACCCAACATTAAAAACGGATGTTATACGCAATCAATACATCGAAATCTATCCCTAGTATTCCAATATATTGAGTATTTTCATCTAGGCCAGAAACTCAAAAGTACTTCCTAGTTAAATTTAAGAATCAAAATCAAGACTCTATTGATCAGATAAAATCTAGCATTAAGCACAAGATGAAAATACCAATTGAGTAGAAACTGAATATTATATATAAAAATCACCAAAATATGAATGAGTTCAAAGATGAAGAATTAGCTACCCATGATAGCCATTACAACCCAATGAAAGGAAGATTGCAAGAGAAGAAGAAAATCTTGATTCTAGCCGTCCACTTTCGTCCTCTAGGTCTTGCTTCGTCCTCTAGGTCTTGATTTCGTCCTTTAGGTCTTGATTTCTCCCAAAACTCTAAAAATCTCCTTTTAAACTTGGTTTTGGGCCTAGGTTAAGTGACTTTTCTCTTGGGCTTTTTTATATTTTAAACTTTTTATTTCTTTTCTTTATAAATCTTCCAATTTATCATTTTCTTCATTCTTTTATACCTGAAATTTCACAATAATTGAGATTAAATGATTTCCTTTAACTCATGACTCAAAACATAAATTAAAATCCAAAAACTCTAAAATTGGGAGTAATTACTATTTTAAATAACACTTAAACCCACAAGTACTCAATATTTCTCATGTATAAAAATACTCAAAATTGGTACTTATCAGCCTTGCGACTGTCGTATCAATGAGCCTTGCAGCCTACGGTTTCATTGAGCCTTTGTGACTTTCGTATCATTATGCCTTTGCAGCTTCTGTATCATTGAACCTTTGCGGCTTCCGAATTGTTGAGACTTTTTTATTACCGTATCATTGAGTCTTTCGGCTACTGTATCATTGAGCTTTTGTGACTAACATATCATTAAGCCTTTACAACATCCGTATCATTAAGCTTTTGTTGCTACTGTATCATTGAGCCTCTGCGGCTTCCGTATCATTGAATCTTTGTGGTTAACGTATCATTAAGCCTTTGCGGCTATCGTATCATTGAGTCTGTGCTCATTTCGTATTGTTGAGCCTTTGCGGTTACCATATCATTGAGCCGTTCGGCGTTGTGTTGTATATTACATGCACCATCTCGGTCCTGTTTTGCAAACTTACAAATGGCATCTCGGCCATGTTTTGCGAACTTACATGCGTTATCTTGCCCATGTTTTGCGAACTTACATGTGTTTTCTCGATCATGTTTTGCAAGCTTACATGCGCAATCTCGACCATATTTTTTGTGATGACATGATCCATCTTGGTCATGTTTTAGAAGACGACATGAACAATCTCGGTCATGTTTTTGACGACAACATGAGCCATCTCGGTCATGTTTTAGACGACGACATGAACAATCTCTGTCGTATTTTTCGTATCACATGAACCATCTTGGTCATATTTTTTGTATCATTGAGCCTTGCGGCTGCCATATCATTAACCCTTGCGGCTGTCGTATCATTGAGTCTTACAGCCTACGATTTCATTGAGCGTTACGACTTACGGTTTCATTAAGCCTTGCGGCTTACGGTATCATTGAGTCTTGCGGCCACGACGTCATTAAATGATATGACAGCCGCAAGGCTCAATGATACGAAAAACATTACCTAGATAGTTCATATGATACCGAAAACATGACCTGGATGGTTCATGTCGTCGTCGAAAACATGACCGAGATGATTTATGTAGTTGCCAAAAGCATGGTAGAGATGACTCATGTAAGCTCACAAAACATGGTCGAGATGACATATGTAAATTCATAAAACATGATCGAGGTGTCGCATGTAAGTTCACAAAACATGGCCGAGATGACGCATGTAAATTAGCAAAAATGGTCGAGATGACAAACTTACTTGTGTTAACTTTGGCCATGTTTTGCGAACTTACATGCGTCATCTCGTCCATGTTTTGCAAACTTACATGCGTCATCTTGGTCATGTTTTGCGAACTTACATGCGACATCTTGGTCATGTTTTGCGAATTTACATGCACTATCTCGGCCATGTTTTGCAAGCTTACATTTCTCATCCCGACCATGTCTTTAGTGATGACATGAGCCATCTCAGTAATGTTTTAGACGACGACATGAACCATTTCAGTCATGTTTGTCGTATCACATTAACAATCTCGATCATGTTTTTCGTATCACATGAACCATCTTGGTCATGCTTTCCATATCACATGAACCATCTCGATCATGTTTGCTGTATCATTGAGCCTTGTTGATGTCGTATCATTGAGCCTTGCGGCCTACAGTTTCATTGAGCCTTACGGCTTATGGTTTCATTGAGTTTTGTGGCTTACAGTATTATTGAGTCTTGTGGCCATGACGTCATTGAGCCTTGCAGCTTACCATATCATTGAGCCTTGTTGCTTACAGTTTCATTGAGCCTTGCAACCACAACGTCATTGAGTCTTGCGGCGACGACGTCATTGAGTCTTGCGGCTTACGTTATCATTGAGCCATGTGGATGTCCTTGAGCCTAGCGACATTTCTTTCCATATTGTCATGGCCATTTAATTTTTCACAATGGAACAAAAGACATTTTCTGTATTGTCATTTAGTCGTAAAACAATATTAAGAAAACACGGGTACTTATAAATTGGTGCGACCTCATTAAAAGAAAACATAACGATGTAAAACATAGAGTTGATAATACTAAAATAAAACTTCAAACTTAAGAGTGTTGCTTGTGTAACAAATTAATATAAAACATAGAGTTGATAATACATTTTAAATAAAACTTCAAACTTGTTGTATTCCATATTCGTGGTATGTTGCCTCTATCCAATGAAACCTCTACTATTTAAGATTTGCTCTAGTTAGTCTTTCCTGTTGTTCCACCACCGCGTTTCCTGGTATCGTATTCTACTTTTGTTGGTGTTATAAACATTTATCCGTAAATCTATCTCAGGCCAGTTTTTCCAGTTGCATTGCCAGAGTGAGGCAATCATCGGTGTCGTGTCCCTTTGCTTGGTGGAAATCGCACCACATTGTTAAGTGATGTCCAAGCATCCTGGTGGTAAGCATAAAAAATCTTAGTCTAGCGGTTGTTTGCGGGTGTTTCAAATCTGTCTTTGGTGTGGTGAAGTTGAGATGAAAATCATCCATCATTTCCGCAAATGGCATCTTCTTCTGACCAGGTCCTAACGCCACGTATGGTACATAAGATGTTCATCCGTTCAAAATCTCGGGTGGATTGTAACCCCTCTTGGCATGTCTAGACAAGGATGGGATTTTGCCAATGTGCCTCGTTCTTTAGATCTTTTCTGCTTCGTGGTTTCTTCCTCATCCTTGTGTGTTGTAGCCCTTCTGCGTACTTCTGCCATTATTTCAGGTCGATCCTGTAGCAAGGATTAGTTGAAAGGATTAACCCGTAGTCTCTTCATGAAGGCTTCTAAGAAAATTTCCTCATTTTGAAGATCTATTTTTACCATAGTTTCACAAAAGTCGGTTGAGGAAGGCACAAAGTGACTCCCCTTCCTTATATTGTATGTCAAACAGGTCCATAAGTTTTGGAGGCTTGAACTGATTTGCTGCAAATTGCTGAAGAAAAATCTAAGAAAAAGTTTTGAATGAATCTATCGTGCCTTTTGGAATCCTACTAAACCATTGTAGAGCGTTTCTAGTGAGAGTGCCCTCAAACATTTTACATTGAATAGCATCGGAGTCCCCCGAGATCAACATTTGAGCTCCGAAAGCCTTGAAGTGGGTTTCAGGGTCTCCTAATCCCAAATAAGAGGTCATTTTTGGGACCATGAAGTGTGACAGGACTTGCTCCTCCATAATCTTCCTAGTGAACGGTTGGGGATCAACATTCACCTTTGACATCCAAGTGGCTCCCGAATCATGAAGGATAGGCCGTCCTCTCAATATCTATTATAGTTCCTGGTTAACTTTTTGTAATTCCTCATAAGCTTTCATAGCCTCCTCCATTTGGTGACGTGCTTCATCCGCTTCTTCCGTTAGACGTTCTTGCTCTATAAACTTCCTCATTCACACGCTCTTACTCAATTAGAGCTTCTCTAGCTCTTTCTCGTTCTTCGAAAATATCTTTGAGTTCTTCGTTGCTTCTTTATAGCTCTGCCATAGTCTTCAGAATTTGTTGGAGAGTTGGTGAGTCATTGTTCCCTCCAATGGGTGTAGCCTGCCTATTATTTTCTCATTTTGGAGCTTTCTCACAGATTTCTCATAAAGTGTTTCACTCATAGTGGAAGTAGAAATAGTTTACCTACCCCAGACACCAATTTATTTTAGTCACTGAGATTTTTGATCGCTCTTGACTAATTCAAATAAAAGATGATCCTCTTTGTACATCCCATTATCTCATTTTTATGTCTTTATGATATACTGAATTAAAACGGAATTCAGTTATCCTTAATAATTTAGTATTAAATCTCAACAAATTAACCCAAAAAATGATCGTAATCAAATTTTTTTATTAATAATGTCAGTTTACATAAATTATAATTTATAAATAATAAAATTGAGCCCTCAAATTCAATTTTTATTATTAATTAAAAGTGCATTTATAATTTCAAATAATAAACGAATTAATTTTTACATCCCAAATTTCATTTTAAACCTAAAATAGATCTTTTACTCATAGAGATGAGTTCCATTACAAAATCATTCACTGCCTGCTTCGTGAATTTAAAGTTAATTACGAGTTTGCAAATCACCAAGAATTTGTATAGGATTTGAGTTCTCATGGTTGTATATAGGATAGATGAGAATTAACCTAAGGAGCTACCTTAGGACAATACCTTTTAGATGTTGGATTGAATATACTTCACATGTTTAAAAGTTTGAACCCTGAATTCATGATTCTTTCAGTCATGCCCTTGCTTATTAATTAACTTCTAGACAAGAAAAACACGAGAAAAAAAATTCTTTAACTTAAAATTAACTCATGCACAAATTAAAAATAAAAATTTAGAAAAATTCTAATTTTATAAAGAAATTTATAAAAGACTTAATCTTACTCAAACTAAATAATAATAATATTTTTTTCATTTTTTCTTATTTAAATAAAATATTTTATTTGATTTAAGTCTCTAAAATAATTTTAATTTTTTTATTGTCTCTTTAAAAAAAATAAATGATATATAATAAAAATGTTATTTAAGTGTAAATACAAATTATATAAATTAATGTGACAGAGATTAGAGAATATTAGAGAAGTATTCCATAGATGGAGGAGGGATGGGATGTATCCATCGCTTCCCAAGTTGACTTTGTTTCTTCAGATCAACCTGCAAGATCCAATACGGTCACAATTTTGGTCAGAAATTGATTTTTTATATTTTAACCTGCTAGCATCTAGAAAAATATTTAAATAAGTTCCAATTATATAAAATATTATTGTTTTCAATTTTAAATACCTATATAATAAATGATTAATTTTTGTAAAAAATTATAAAAAAAGTTATTTATATTTTCTTTTTACTGAGTCTTTCAATTAATTTCTCTAATAACTTTATATATTTATTTTGGTCTTTAGATTTATTTTTTATCACAATAATCCGTATGATTTTAATGTTATGAAAATATTTTTCTATTATATACGATGTATATGTTAGTATAGGTTATAAAAGATATTCAATGCATATTGTTTGCCAGCCATTTAAGTAGTATGTTATGGACAGTAACAAGTAAAATTGACAGAGGTCAAAAAGATATAAATCAAAATATTTAATTTATTAAGAGCTTAAAATTAAAACTAATATATATATATATATATATATATATATATATATTAAACACTTAAAACAAAAATAGTTATAAGTGAGATGTAAAACTTATTTAGACTATTAGAAAACCTAATTTGGTTTAATATCATAAATATTTTTCATGGTTGAATTGGTGAAAAATCGGCTTGGACTGAATTAATCTGAATTTAATCATATTGTTTTATAATAGAATGTTAGTTTAATATATATATATATATATATATATATAAAGATGAGTTTAAGAATATATTATTATACATTCTCATAGAAAATTGAGTAGTTGTAGTAGGTTTAAGAATGGTATTTCAAAAGTGAGATGAGATTAATTAATTTTGTTTAGATGGTATAGTCATTTTATTAAATGCCTATATAGTTGTGGATATTCTTTGAGTCTCACCAAAAACCAATTTGATTATAAGAGAAAAAGTTAAAATTATTCACTTCTCATAAAATAAATATAACTTATTGCAAATAGATCTTGAGCATGTTAAAATTTTGACAAATTGTGTATGTTTGGATGAGTGTTTATGGATTTGATTTAGGTAATTAGAAGTAAGTTTGAAATTAGAAGCAATGTATTAAAACTATTTAGAATTCTCCCCTCAACAATTAAGCTATCCAAACAGAATTATTTATCAGTTACCTGAATTGGAGAATAGAAATCAGATGCAGAAAAAACCCTTCTCAGTCCACATAACCTACCTGCAGGTTTAGAATTTGAAAAAATCTACAAAAAAAAAAAAGTGAAAATTGAATTGAAAAAAGCCACAAATTATCTTCCGACAAAATAGTGTGAAAAAGAAACAATATAAATATATATATATATATATATATATAAAAGTGGTATTGTTTAATTATAAATTATTATATGTGAAAAATATTATTTTTATAATAATTATATCAAAATCTTTTTACTGATCAACAATATAAAATTGGTATTGTTATATAACAAAATTAAACTCAAAATACACATAACACGAGCTTAACAAACTTAACCCAAATTGAGTTAAATTTATTTGATATGCAACCATGAAGTTTTTTTATTTTTCTTTTCTCAATCTATTACAATTATGTTTAGATTAAAATTTAAAAATACTTCAATAAATTTCAAACCACAATATAAAGAAATTTAATATAAGTAAAAAATTATTTTGAGAATAAAGTACTTTAAAACTCTAACAACTTTAATTAAAACATATAAACACATATAATATGAAATAAACTGAAGTTATAAGTGATGCTAATAAACCGAAAGTTACATATATAATAATCTTTAACATTTTGTCTGGTAGATAAAAAAAGTAGTACAACAAACAGTAGTGCTTGTCGACCATTAAATGAAAAATATTCACTTATAACGCAAAACAATAACATTTTAATAAAATTTGTTTTGTCTTTTAATTTTAAAATTTTAATTTATATTATTATATTATTAAAATGAGATGTAAATTGAGTATACTTCTTTAAGTTGTGAAAGTATTATTTTTCTTAATCATATCTTCATTCCTAGTCCTTCCATTTCTTAAATAAACCAACCTTATATATTTAGGTGGACAAAAACAACAAATTGACACATTGAAAGAGAAAGTGATATCCAAACACTATAATTGAACAATTGATTAATTCAGTTTTAGTTCAATAAGATTATTGTGAATATTTTATATGGCTTTAAAACATTTATTTTCTCATGAACAACTTTATGTTTGAAAGTGATAATGAAAAAAATATAAAAAGGAGAATAAACAATTATCACCTGTACAACTTTTTTCCTCAATTCTATCTCTGTCTTCAGCTTTACCACTTTGGTTTCAAGCTCTCGAATATGAGCCTGCATTATCAAATATATAACAAAAATAAGTTTGTTATGTGGGATATGTTTTATTTCATTAAAAATGTATAATTAGTTTATGTCCTTTCAATTAAATTATATTTTAGTTCCTATATTTTTAAATTGATAAAATAGTCTTTCAATATTCTAAATAAATGTAAATTTCGTCATTTCAGTATATATATCTTTGCCATAAACATACTGTAAGAAGGATGAAGATAACATTTTTGAAAATGGAAAGACTAATTCTATCAATTTTTTAAAAGTATAAGAATAACTTAAGTTTGACAAAAATATAGAAATAAAAAAAAATTACTTTGTTTTTTGTTTTTTTAAGGATGGGTGGGTTTGCACAAACCTGTTTCTTTTCAATAGATTTTCTGGCTGAAATTCTATTTTTGAGCCTAATTTCTCTTCTCCATATAATATACTCTTCAGTACCCTTTTTAAACCTTCTTCTTCTAATCCATCTTGGTGCTTCACCTTTAGGATCATGCTCCAAATGTTTCACCACATTTAATGTATTGCTAGCAGATTCATTACTTCCAAACAGTGAATCATTATCTATTTTGTTTTCAGTTTTATTATTTTCTGTTCCTTTGTTGAAAAACTTACTTAGAAAAGCAAAGTCAAATGCATAATCATACTGTTCATCATAATCACTGAAGGAATCCATTCCTAAATCAAAAAACTTTTAATAGCTTTTCTTATCTGTAATTTTTATTTATTTAATATTTTTATCTCAGAACTTAGAGGTTGAAGATATATATTATACATATACATACACTTAATCTTCATTGGTAGTGTGTTATGTAAATTTGGTTATAAATACTTTCATGCATTGTTAATGAGAATATATAATGATTAGTGTAAACTACATGTTTCTCATTTTCTTAACTACAAAGTACAACCATGTTATGTAAAAAAATATACATGCAATTTTTTTAATTTGAATAAATATCAGAGAGAAATATCTTATCTGTTAGAGTTGAATAAAAATAAATTAAGCATTTATCTGTTATTTTATCAGCATAATAAAATTGTTTAAAAAAAATATATTATATTTGAATTAAAACCGTTTCAAAAAGAAAATAATAAAACATTAATAAAAACAATTGTAAGATGGTTATATAAAATGATAGGATGTAAACATATCCTAATCTTTCATTTTAATACTTTGTCTAATTCTCTATAATTATACACACATTTTCATTTTAGTAGCAAAATATTAATTTCAAATCTAACGGATTTTATATGTTAATTAATGAGTACCTGCTACTGTCACATTATGTAAATTTAGCTTATTTTTCTAAAATCACACAAATTGACATGAAATAGTGTGAAAATTACTAAACAAACATTTTATTTTTACTCTTGGGATGTGTATGGTATGAGAGCATTCCACTTTCATTCCTGTGTCTCACAATTATCATATGAGCTCTCAACAATACGCACGTGTCTCTAATTCTGCACTATACATGCAAACACGTTTCTATGTTTTCTAAATGAAAAAAGGATTCAAACATTATGTATATGTAATTAATCATAATAATGTATTACAAGACTGAATATAAATAAAAAAATAAATATTATGTGTTTCAATGAAGAAGTTTAAGATAAAAATTAGAGAATTAGAATATTATATGATAAAATATATTGTTTAAATAAGAAATTTAAAATATTAAAACTTAGTATAAGAGTAATTTTATTTATTAAGATTAAAAAATTTAAATTTTTATCCAAAATAGTAAAACTTTAAGTTTTGTATATTTATCATCTTATAAATTTATGTCTCAATTAAGATATTGCTGGGGCCAACATCTATAAACAAAATTTTCAACTCAATTACATTGAAAGTTTTATCGACTTGATATTATTATTTCCTTTTACTATAATGTTGATTTGGTTTCTTACAAGTTAAAATCAATCATGAATTTTTTTTCCTATTGTTAAGATTTTTTTTTCTCCATATAAATCAATTTATTTTTCAGGGTTAGAATTTTAGTGTTTTTCAATTAATATAAAACTCAATTTTTTCATTGATATTATTGGAATTCTTTTATCAACACTAAATAAGATTTTTTTACAATCAATATTGATTTAGGCATTTGTAATATGTCAGCTAGAGAGACTTTTATATGACATTAATTAATAGAGGTTACTAAATGTTACCAATAAGTGAAAATGAATGAAAAAATGATTCTATCTTACTAAATAATGTTATCATAATTTAAGATGACATTTGAAAATTCCCCTTATCTTTATATTTGTTTTTGTAAATAAATAAAAATCCATGGGAAAATGATTCTATATTACTAAATGTGATCCTAATTTAAGATGACATTTGCAAATTCCCCTCCTGTTTATATATATTTTTTTAGATATGATCAAACTTTATACCTTTAAATTAACATTGAATCTCATAACTGAAGACGTCAAATAATTATTTAAGAATGGACACTGTACATGCTTCTGAGTGTCTTGAAATACATGGGAAGTGATATCACGAAAAGTGATTTGATTCGAAATTAATTAAGAGCAAAACGTGCTTAACTTTACATAAATAGGAAACACAAAGGAATAAGTATGACATGAAATATAATTTTGTCCTTGTTTGTGAAATAATACACAATATCTGACAAAGTTGTAAATGCAGGATTTGCAATAAGATTCTTGGACAAGGGAACCACATAGGACCAATGCATTCAATGAAGCCCATTAGTCAAACAATAGAACCAAAATGTGGTAAATTTTTTGGGGAACCATCTTAACTTGATAGCCCTAACTTGGTAGTATTAGTAGGTCCAATGTGATGGAGTGTGAATTGACTACAACCATTTTCCAGCAACCATTTCCTACCCACACTCATTACCAAGTACCATTGGATTCATTAGAGGCTCACAAATACTAACAATTATTCATCATGTCTACACCAATTTGTGTTCCATGCTTCACCATCTCTTCAAATTCCTCAAAAGCGACACATCACCATGATTCATACGTGAAGGCCTGCTTTCTTAAATCTCAAGTTTTCAACTCCCACTTCACTAACCCAGACACAATCATAACTAATTAACTGCTTTTACAACATTTTTTCTTCCTTACGATAAAAACACATTTGTATGTTCATCCTTGTCAAACCCAATAATTTACGTGTAAAAATGACATATATAGCCTCTTTACGATTGTTCTTCTAGTGCTGTGTATTTGTATTGTGACCCAAATTTTACTCCAATTTGAAAACAACTGGTTAGAGAGCGTCTAGTATCTTCAAAAAAAGTAAGTTAGGTGCAGTGACTTGTTACCTTTTAATTAGCAACACGTTAAGAAATAATGGTGGCGAGTCATTTCCTTTGCCCTACTTAAATACTTTTTAAGTCACTTCGAAATATACCTGCACAATCTAATCGTATAGTCCATTCTCTCTTTTTCCTTCAAGAGAATTTTCTTCCTATTTTTTTAACACAAATGAATATTTTGAGAAATTGAAAGAAGAATATTCTACTACCATTTATCATAAATGAAAATTTATGATATTATATGCATGCACCATGTTTTGATACGTTGCTGATTTCCAGTTTCATTAAAACTATGATCTGTGTTAATATATTTAACTAAAGCATTGCATCAGTTGATGTAACAAAAAGTTTGAAGTTTCCCTTTCTGAAAGACATGATAAGGTAATCAACGAATTTAAAACCTGCGGGCTGGAAGGTCTTAAATTAAGAAATCCAACCAAGAAAAAGTGAATAATGTGAGGCAGCTAGTTGATAGAGTATTAACTTAAAAAAGTGTGAGTGAGTAATATTACATCAAAAGTTGCACAGTTTCTTTCATCCCTTTGAAATTTAATAAAGAACAATGCATGTGTATCAGCATATATGATGATGCAAGGGGAAATACAAGGTTAAGGAGCAAAAAAGCACATGAGTTAAAGTGGTGCTGCACACAGAATGAACAAAATGTATTGGCATGAGAAGACGATTATCTTCACGTAAAGGCACATGGTCGGCTTCATCTTTTTTCACCTTTTTGAAAGATTAGTTTGAATGCTGAAAATAAATACAAAATCTAAGTAAGAAAGGCGGAGGAAAATGATGATAAAGATCTGTATGATCATGATCATGTTATTGAGATCATGATGCTCATCATGGCCATCGTCATCTCCTTGTCAAGGCATCATTTGTGTAGGACCATTGAGGAAATTGCTTTGGTTTGCTTTGAGCTTATTTTATAGAGACAGATATTATATATAGATATAGATATAGATATAGATGCTATAGGTCTGAAAGATTGACAGCAATACCAAATGCATTGTTTTTATCTTGGTAGCAGCTTATTGTTTAAGGGTATTAAATCAATAGTTAGGAGATGTTGGTTGAGGTGAGTGACAGGGAATGATGTGGGTCCCCAAAGGGTTAGGAAGAGGATTGACGCACGAGTGAAGAAGAAGGGCACACGCATGAAGATAAAGAGAAGTGCTTGTCTGTGCTTGGCCTCCAAAACAACCAGCACTCAAGTCAGACCAATCCCATCACCCAGATATAACCAACGGCATAGGGCAGCACACGTGGCTCACATGCAAATAATCCATTGGAGTAATACAACAACAATATCCAACAAATGGTGCCAGTTTGATAATAAGGATTTTTGTGTTAATGTTCATATTTTGAGTCAAATTGTATGTATTTGATACAATTTCTTTGTGTATGAATTTTCTGTTTTTAAATAAAAAATTCAAATAATCACTATAAGGAGAAAAAAAAACCCACTCATATCACATGCTATAATAAATTTGAAGTATTTAATCAGGAGTTGGATTCTTAAGTCTATAGATGCAAAATAACATTTTGCTAAAAAAATCAAATTTTTAAACTGATATTAGTATTTTTGAAGAGTAATTTAGATACCCTTTTAGAAAAGTATAAGAATATCCTGGTGAGGTTTAGTGGGGGGAAGCATGATGAGGAATGCACAGAGGATCTTTTATCTAGGCAGAGACTTGGCCCCACACAAGCTTCTTTTCAATCAGTATAGGAGCACTCCAAAGTCATAGCCCACTTGCAATGCATGCTTTTTGTAATTCAATCACAGAGCACCAATTTTCAAGCTGTTGGGTGAAGAAGGAAAAGACACTGCTTACTCTCCTTTTCTTTTCATTTGTTTCCCATGTCTTCTTTTCCCCCTCTTCTATTCCATCCATTTACTATTCAGTGGATTTATCATGGCATGCTTTTGATACATTACCATGTTGACTAATCCCAACGAACCACTCCTTCTCTCTCCTCTCCCTGCTGTACCCCGTAACACTTTGTTAGGAGACATTGTGGTACTCATTTTTCTTTAGTTGGTGTCTCCCTGGCTGTTTCTAACCGAACCATAAGTCACAGACACACCCTATTCCCCAGTCTCTCTCTCTGAGGATTACTTGCATAACACTACTACTAAAGCACTCAGCTTTCAGCTTCTCATGTTCATCTATGTTGGTTTGGTTACTCATGCTGTTTCATATAATTTCTTCAATTTGTACACTACACCTACTTCTGAACCATGCAGCCTTTTCAGCTTCCTAGGATTAAATCAGTTGCACCAATAATATAGCAACAGGTATGTTCTCTTCTTGCTTCTCTCTTTCAAATTCTCAATTCCTTTATTTGGTGTTTGATTCTGTTAGTGTAGAGTATGAACTATAGAGAGATAAATATGTGTGACACAGTAAAAGTTTTATTTAATTAAAGCATTAAGGTTTTGACTTCTCACTCCTTAACCAATTAAAAGCCTAAAGTTGGTTGCTTTTTCATTTTTGTTTTAAAGATGAAGAATACTTTTGTCAAAGGATAATGGAAATTTATGAAAAGGGAATTTGTGCTCAAAAAATTCCAAAAGAAAAGGGACAAAAGTAAATGATAAAAACCTTCTACAGTGGGTAGCTGGCAGAGAGATTATCAATTCCAGAAGAAGAGAATGTCCACATAATTGGCTAAACACCCAATTGAATGCCATCAAAGAACATAAAAATAGATCACATTGATTCAGCATATAGCTGACTTTAACCATGCACACACATTTCTGAATTTTAGTGATCATGGAATCGGGATCTGTGGGGATTGCCTATATGGAAAAGGTGCTGTGGCTAGGCTTCGAATTCCATCTTAGTTGGAAGAAAGAACAAGAATGGTGGGTTTTTCATTCTTCTGTGTAGTTGAAGGCAATAAGTGCCATGCCACAAACACAGGTTTTTACTTTTTGCTTTACTACCATTTGTCTGTCAAAGCACAGACCATGCTGCATGTCAGATTTTAACCAATGAACAGTGGGGAGGGAAAGCCTAGCTCTAATACCACATCCTTTATCAAAATTAATTTTAGATTCCCCTTCCCTTATTTATTTCCACTGCCTCATCTTTAATCCCTCAAGATTATTCAATTTTTATCTCATGTTCTTCTAATTGCGCAGTTTGAATCTCTCAAGTTTTCTTTTTTCATTTACAATTATATCTCTCAATCCTAACTGGTTTCATCTTGTATCTAACTCATTCTATATGACTTCTTAATTTGTTTAAAATGGAAATACTTTTCTTTTTAAATCATTGTAGTTTGAAGAGTGCTTTTCAAACTGCTACATTATATTTACTCAGTACTATGTCATGCCTAGTTTGTCATAATGTACTTCTATTAAATATTAAATGAAAGAAAACTAAAAAGACTTGATTTGTGAAAATGAAATTTAAAGGATTAAAAAGACTAAACATGCACCTAAGCCTTTTTTAATAATTCAAAATCTTTAACAAAACTTGAGGATGGTTTTATGAAATAAAGCTGTAGTGTACTATCTCACTAATTCCTGGCCAAAATTGAGAATAAAAGAGAAACAAATTGAAGAAAGGAGAAAAGGTTGGCTTTCCACCTTTCTTGATTCCTATATGCTTAGTGGGGAATAAGATAATTGAGATGACCATAGCAGTGGACCACTCTGGCCTATTCTAAGTTTAAACTGAAAAAAAAAAAGGAGTACATTGGTTAATATATCAAAATTCTCTTGAGACACTAGGAAAGTGACTTAACAAAGTAGCCACACAAGAAATTATTTGCCTTCGGTTAGGAAGCTTTTGGTACTAACACTAGTTTTTAGCTCGGTGCATCACTTTCTCTCCGATTTTCATATCATTGTCTGAACAAAGCCACGTATCTTTATATACATGGAATTAATCAAAAGTGTATCTTTTAAAGAGATTGGCATTGGGGTGTGTATTAGTGCATATCTGTTTTGGATTTACTACACTTTTGAGAGCACTGTATAAAAGCTCTAATCATTAATGTTGCCTCACCTAACACTTAATTCCCAACTTCCAAACATTGCATAAACATGCTTTACCACTATCCGTTCTCTAGCCAAGACCCAACCGCCAAGGTAATCATGTATGTTTATGCATGCTCAGTGCATTTTCTGCCGTGCTGCAGCTTCTTTCTTCGTTTGCTATTATTATCAACTTGTGTGGGGTTGCATGAGTATTCAGTACCCAAAACATATGCTATTGGCTCCATTCTACTTTTTAGAGTCTTTTTTTTAGTCTTTCTGTGACACAAATAGCTAGGGATCGAGTCATGCAAGGATTATCATGACACGAGTCAACGTTTTAACATAATTAACACTAATTATAAGTAGCACTTTCCCAATTTCAGCTCCCTTGTTTCTCTACTATTATTTTATACTTTGGTACAAAAAGTGTATGTTTAGTTAGTATGTATCCGTATGAGTTACAAGATTATCTGCCAACAAGGGTTACCAAATTTCATGTTGTTCAGTTTGTGTTACATGTGTCAGGAACTGCGGAGGAGGCAGAAAAATCTGAAGCCTGGTGTTAGTCAGTGAGAGTATTCCGCATCTGAAATACTTTTAGACTTTAGTTAACTTCACCTACTCATCTATTCTACTTTAACGTGAGGCAGAAACTTTCAAAAGTATACCATAGAGAGAAACAGAAAAGAATGTCAATTCGCCAAACTCTCTAAGCAATTGGCGGATAACTGCATAAACTGGAATTTGGTTGTGTTTTCTTTCTTTAATATGTGGAGGGCACCATCTTCAAGGAATTGAAGGGCTTTCAGGATTGTATATAAAAATCAATGAGGTTGAGGTATGGTCTTACTGCAAATTTCTCTCTCTTTTATTAAGATTTTTCTTTTTCATAACCGACAGAGTGACCAGGACAGGATATCATGTCATATTCTTCTACCTTCATCTATAGTGATTTCTGATTTCCTTTTCCTTCTTCATCCCTTTGCTTGAAATGAAGAAATCTAAGTTGGTGCTTCCGTATTCTGCTGTTTCATGGTCATGCATCATGACATAACCCTTTGGATTTAGTTCTGAGAGGGTTACATCAATGCCTTCTGTTCTCTCTCTCTATGACTTTATGAGATCTATTGTAGTGTCGTTCAAGGTGTAGTCATACCTGAACTTGCAGGTTTTGAAGTAGAGGTTTTTTCTTGACGATTTCAACAAATAAAAATGAAGTTCATGAAACTTGGAACAAAGGCAGATACATTCTACACTGAACAAGCTACCAGGTATTTTGCACTTTGCAGTAACTCTTTGGTCAAAAAAATCGACATAATACAACTTGTTTTCAAAATAACATATGTATTGTCGTAATGCAGGACTCTGACATCAGAGATAGCTGCAGACCTTGTGATACAAATCAATGATATCACTTATCTGTTACACAAGGTATTGGGATTAGAATGAAAATGTGGTGCGTGTGGAAAACATAAATAAGAATTTAATCGTTGTTCATCTATAATTCTGCTCTTCTTAGCTGCAGTTTCCGCTTCTTCCCAAATGTGGCCTCCTACAAAGGCTTTGCTATGACACTAGTGATTCCGAGAGTGTCTCTCTGGAGCTTCATGATATACCCGGAGGAGAAGATGCTTTTGAACTGTGTGCCAAGTTTTGTTACGGAATTGCAATCAACATAAGTGCCCATAACTTTGTATCCGCTCTCTGTGCTGCCAAGTTCCTTAGAATGAACGATTCCATTGAGAAGGGAAACTTTGTTGGAAAACTTGAGTCTTTCTTCAATTCATGCATTCTTGAAGGTTGGAAGGATTCCATTGCAACGCTTCAAACTACTGCTAATTTGCCGGAGTGGTCTGAGAATCTTGGTATTGTCAGAAAGTGCATTGATTCAATTATTGAGAAAATTCTCACACCACCACCACAGGTCAAGAACTCAGATCCATCAAACCTTCTCAGTTTTGTGTGACCTTTTGGATTTTCTTTAGCTTATAAACGATTATTTTGTGCAGGTCAAATGGTCCTACACCTACACCAGGCCAGGTTACACAAAAAAACAGCACCATTCTGTGCCAAAAGATTGGTGGACGGAGGATGTTTCTGATCTTGACATAGATCTTTTCAGGTGCATAGTAATGGCTATTAGATCAACATATGTGCTCCCTCCACAGCTTATTGGAGAAGCTTTGCATGTCTATGCCTGCCGGTGGCTACCGGGCATCACAAAGCTTAAAAGTTCTGGCAGTTCAGTATCTCAAACAGAAGAATCTAAGGGCAAAAACAGAAAAATTCTTGAAACAATTGTAAGCATGATTCCTGCAGATAGAGGGTCCGTGTCGGTTGGCTTCTTGTTTAGGCTTCTCAGCATTTCAATTCACCTTGGTGTCTCCTCGGTGACCAAAACAGAACTCATAAGGAGAGCCAGCCTTCAGTTTGAGGAGGCAACAGTGAGTGACTTGCTTTACCCTTCAACATCCTCTTCTGACCAGAACTATTATGATACAGAGTTAGTTCTAGCAGTGTTGGAAACTTTCTTGAAGCTTTGGAAAAGAATGTCCCCAGGTGCTGTGGATAACAGCTACTTTTTGAGATCAATTAGAAATGTTGGCAAGCTCATTGATTCCTATCTTCAAGTGGTCGCAAGGGATGATAACATGCAAGTTTCAAAGTTTGTCTCTCTTGCAGAAACTGTGCCCAGTATTGCTCGAGAAGACCATGATGATCTGTACCAAGCAATTAACATCTATCTTAAGGTGAAGTACCCATACCACTCCTGCACTCACTCTTTAATTTTTCACAGTCCCTTGCTTCAATGCTGCACAATTGCACGTCCAAAATAAATGATATTGACAGCTAAAAAAATGCCATTTAATAACGAAAAAAATATTAAGTACTATGATTACTTCCCTTAACATGATTTTTCTTTAACAAAAAGTGTAAAATATAGCAAGTCTATGGTTAGAGTGTAAGTGTGAATGAAGAAGTCCAAATTGCATAAGAATGGAGAGTATCTACCGACCTGATATTTTAAGATTTTGAATTAGATTTATGTCAGTTTCATTCATAAAGTTGAGTTGAGTTGTGATCTGTTGACTGAAATTCTGAGATTATTAGAATGTAAGAACGAGTAAAAAGTCTCACATTATTGGAATGAACAAGTTGTTAGTCAGATACACATATAAGTGACAAGTTTAAAATCTTAAAAAGATTCACATTTGAAGTTATATGCATGAACAGATGCATCCTGAACTGAGCAAAGCAGACAAGAAGCGGTTGTGTGGGATTCTAGACTGCCAAAGACTGTCCCCAGAAGTGCGTGCACATGCAGTAAAAAACGAGCTTCTGCCATTAAGAACGGTGGTGCAGCTGCTCTACTTTGAACAAGACAAAGGGTCTAAGGCAACCTCCAGTCACAAACCGCCAAAGCCACATGAGATACTTCTGGGAGCAAAAGAAAGAGCAACTACCACAAGAGACACCCAAAGCAAACATTCTTTAGGTCCAAACAAAGAAGAATTCAACGGAGAAGAAATCAGAGAAAGGGATCACCACAGAACTAAAAGATCAGATGGCAAGTTGTTGGCTTTGGACTTGGAAAAGAAAATGGCTATAAGAGGAGACCTTGTAGAGACACAATCTGAGAAGGGCAGGGTTGTGAGAGATGAAAGTAGTTCAAGCGGAAAGGTGGAGATGGATCCTAGAAAAATGATAAGAAGGGCAAGAAGTAGATCAGAACATGGTGTGAAAAAGTAAGATTCAGATCACCATGACACCAACAGTGATAATAATAATAATCTTTGTAACTTCAATTCTTATTATTTCTTTTTTAAGGTCTCATAAATGTCAGCAATGTATAAATCCTTTGTACTATCTCTTTCCCAAAAGAGTTTTATGTGGGAAAAATATTTTTTACATTATTATTTACATCCTTTTGTTTGATAAAGAGAGACACACAGAGATAATGTGTGTATTAAAAATGTTTTATTATTAAAAATGTCCCTTTTAACCCATAGGTCCATATAAAAAATACAGTTTAATTTTGTGTGGCTTTTGCAACTTCATACCACCAGTCATTTTCATAAATTGGTAAGATAAAAGTCTTCTTATTAATATAAAAAATGTAGTGTACAAACAGTGTGTTTAAATGAATTTTTGTATTGGAAAGAAAAAAAAATTCTTAAAAGTTAGTTTATGTATAGGTTAATTTTAACCTTATTTAGAAAAATCATCAATTTCACTTTATTATAATATTTTTTTTCTCCTAAAATCAACTCATTAAAAAGTTCATCAATACACAGATGAATGACTTGGAAAACTAGAAAGCATCAAATTAACTATGCAATAATGTATTAAAAAATTTAGATAATCTTACATATGCACACTCTTCAAATATGTTAAAACAAAATACATTTAGGTTTTTCTTACACCTTTTATCATGCAATAAATCGCTAAAATGCGTCAAAATTTAAAAAATATGATAAAAACTGAAAAAGGTAAAATATATGAAAATAAAAGTTTAATAATAAAATGCACAAAAAATAATAAATAATTAACTGATAAAAAATATACAGTTAAGTTTTTTTTTCCTATCACAAATTTCTATAAACAACTTAAGTTAATTTTCACTTACTCTTTTTTTAAAGGACCCAATTTATCAATATTAAGTGAAAAAATGTATTAAATAAAAAATTATATTTATGTTTTAAATTTATTTCAATGTTATAAATAAAAAAACAACAATTTTATTTTCTATTCATTTTAACTTATCATTTCTCTAAATCTTTCTTATTTGACTTTTCTCTATAAACTCGTGAGTTTATATATTTTCTTCATTTCTACTTTTAGATAATTAAGAATTTTGTTTGAGCAAGTTTTTATTTCTTCTTTGAATTTCTTTTTCTTCCTGTAACTTGCAAGAGAGGTGATTTAACATGCATGTAAGACTTGATAGGAAAGATGCTTTGGAGGAATCCAAAAAATCTTGAGCATAATTAACTCGTTATTCTCTTCTCAAATAATTATCTTTAAGAATGACACAACTTTATATAAGGTAAGTTAATATTAACCTTAACTATATTATTTGAGTAGGAAAAAATTTAAAAGCTAAATATGTTCTTGTATGTGTTTATAGTTGCTATTAGCTTATTGAACATTTTTTCTTGCATATGAAAATTGTGGTCTTGGTTGAGTATGTGTTGATTAAAATGTTGAATAAAATCTAAACTTGAAATTTTTGGATGAAAATGTTAGGTTTTGCATGTGTTTTTTTTTTTTTAATAATTCAACCACCGCATTAAAATGCTTAATAGAATAGATTGGAGACCGTGGATATGACTATCCAATTTGATTAAAAAAATCAAGTGAGTAAGATTGAATTCACTAAAAAAAAGTTTAAATATTTAGTCTTGTGTATGTTAATAAAGTTTTAAAATTTTAAAATTTGTATACAATGTGTTCATAAATGTATGATTATATAAGTTTGATTGTTTTGTTTGGTGAACACTAATTATGTTATTGAAGGATATTATTAGCCAGATAATATCTTTTTTTAGGAGAATAGTGTGAATATTAAATTACATTAAAACTTTTAATAATGACCTTAATGACTGAATAGAGGTTTCTATCATTGGTAGTGTGCAAGGAGATACAATGTTATGTATGAATTATCTTATAAGATTATAATTTAACAATAATTAGATAGTCACCTATATTTTGATATAGGATAGACTAAGTAATAATCAAATTATAATTTAACAATAATCAGATAACCACATATTAAATAGACTAAGTAATAATTAAATTATAGTATTTATAGTATTATATTATCTAATGGAAAAAATTTGTTCCATAGTTATTAACTATAACTTTTAACTTATGGATAAATAATTGACTAAACTATTAATATTAAAATCAAAATTATAAGTTAGGGACAATAATAAATGAATAGAATATAGATCTAAAATGGTATCAACACAATAATACACTGTTTGTTTTGCTTAAAGTGACATGATAAATTATTATATATTTTAATATCAATTGAATCATTATAATTAATTAAATATTATAACTTAATTTAATATATACTTTCTCTTAAAAATTTAAAGAGATTCTTAACATGTATATGATATATTTTTGTTTTGACTAGTATATAAAAGACATTTAATGTCTTTATACTCTAATGAAACATAAAGAAGTGATAATAATAAATATTAGGTGTTTAAGGTTTATATAAGTGATTTGTGATGCTATGTACAGTTAGACTATGTGAATGTTTTGAAAAATATAAATAACATTGTGAAAGAAAAGTGCCAATAGTAGTTATAAAAGTAAAATAAAACATATAAAATATATACACTAATAGAATATATCCTCTTAATATTCATAAGTTATATACTAAATAGACAAGTAACTAAATATACCAAATAATCTTAATATATATATATATATATATATATATATATATATATATATATATATATATATATATATATATATATATATATATATATGTGTGAAAGTCCAAATATTCAATTGACATTCTATTATAATTTTAACATCAACTATTCGACTTAACTTTTTTTTATGTCATTTTTAATTTGATTTTCAACATGTATAAAAAATTACTAATAATTAAAACAACAACATATTACAATATAAATTACTTATTATAAATCTAAAATAGAATTTATATGCCGCAAATATTTATTTGTTACATATCTTTCTTATAATGTAATATATAATTTAAAAGATTCATTTATTATGATTTTTAATATACAAAATATACATTTATTTTGTAAAATACTAACAATACATATTTTTATTATTCATTTACCTTATAAATTTGATCAACTATGGAGAAACTTGTAATTGTCTTAGGTTGATGATTATGAAAATAGCTAAAGCATGTGTGCATTTCTTTCATATTAAGAAGCTATTCAAAATTGGAATAATTTTATATAATTTTTGTATTTAAAATATGAAAATATACTTTAAATAAATTTAAAAAATAATTAATCTTATTAAATTTTGTAGCGAGATGCATTGGAACACAAAAATGAAGACGGTTAGGCACGTGGGAAGGTTGGTGCCCACGTGCTACAATGCATGAAGGTCATGTTGATGATATGAAATAGGGTTCTTCGGTTATAATATTCTCATTTCTACCATTCTTTCCATAAATACAATTCATAATTTGAAATTAATTTAGTGAGTTTTATTATTTTGGGTTGGACTGATTGGGCAAGCAAGATTGTTCCAACAATTTAATCAAACCCCAATTTTATTTTCTTTCACCAAAAATATATATAAAACCAAAAACCCACCTTGATGTTTGCCTGTTCCTAAATTGCGATTACAATTTTCAAAGGCAGACAAACATGTCCGAGAATATTCAGTCCAACTCCCCTTCGCTTTCCCTTCTCTCTTTCTTCTTTCGCTGAAAGGTAAACCCCACTTCTCCATTTCAACTCTTCTCACCTCAATTCTGTTCAAGTTCTGTTTTTTTGTATTATTTAATTAATCCCTGTAGATCTCGTTAGAAATCCCCAATTTTTTTTTATATTTTATTTTGATTTGTATTAATCAATAATCAATGGAGATGTATTATGCGTATAGGTTCTGGATTCGAAATCTGCAATGGGATGTGTATGTGTTTCTCCAATTCAGGAGGGGCATGCCCTGTGTCACATTGTTGCTTTATTGTTGTCTTGATTGTTTCATGTCCAGCTAAAAATTTTGTGTTCTGCTGTTGAAACTGTGATCTTCGATTACCTGGTTTTGGAAGTTATCACTTAGCTAATATGTTTTTGTTATATTGAATCGGATTGTCGCTTGTTTATGTAACCAAAGTTGATTGGGAGATTAAATTCGTTGATTTCTAGGGTATTTGAAATTGGAATGGGGTGATTCTGTTTTATTGTGTCTGGTATAGAATCATTCTGTAATTGCTAGTTTTTGTACTACTGGCACTTGTTACTAGAAAATCTTGAGAGGGTAGAAATACTTCCCTCCCGCACACTGCTTAGAAATTTTAGGTGGAGGATAGAAGGCTCAGTCAAGTTCTGTCTGGTATTAAATTTAAATTGAATTGTTAAATTCCCTAGTAAAGTGGTAACAAACAAAAGGTTGATGTTTTTGTTATAGATTCCTATGGGGTGCAAACATTTCATTCATACATACTGCTTTCTAATACTATGAATGTACCCTGTTTCAATTGATGTCAAATTATTTTTCCATAGAATATCACTTTTACTTCCTGTTGTTGATTGAGATACTATTAAATATGTGAATATTAAATGAATATGATGACAAGGTGGTTTGCTTGCATCAATTGTTGCTGGAACGGAATGTCACTTGGATAGATCATAGTTGACAATGCTATTAATGCGGCCATTGAAAAAACCATGCTTCTAGTTATGCTAGTTGTAGAAGCATCTGTTGCGTTACATTTTGCTTAGTTTGTTGTCGGACAAAAAAAGTTGTATCCTAATCCTTTTCTGTACCTCTTCTTCTAAGTCTAAGTAGCAACGAAGCAATGTTTCAAAGGAAATGAGAAATAAAAGGTTTTCATCTGTGTGAGCTACAAAACATAGATTGACAATATTTCATTCTGTTTGTCACCACAGGCTAGAATGTGCTTATTTCTGGCGGTATCAAACATTGTGTCAAATCAAGCACAAGTTTAGGCTTGGTTATCTGCAATTTTCTCAGGATAAATATTAGGCATATGTGTGCTGCTTCTTCTTCTTCTTGTTTGCACCATCATTATAGGTGTTTTGTTACATGCAGATGTCTGCTTAAAACTAAATTAACTTGCTGGTGTCTTCTTTATATGTTGATAAATCTTTCAAAATTGTTAAAGGTTAGAAGTAGACTCTATGATTATCTCACCTTTAACACGTCACTTTTTTTTTTTTTTACCTTTATAAATGACTAAAGCAAAAATAAAAATTTATGCATATGATTAGCCTGTCCTTTTACCTCCTGGATTTCAGGTATGGAGTGTTTTGACATCCGGAAGATATCATGGTGCAGTGCCTAGACGGATTAAAGCATTTGTGTGCTGCTCTGGTAAATTGTTGTGATGCCGATTCGTCAAAGCAACCTAGAGGTTTAGAAAATCCAGAAGTTCTTGCAAGAGAGACAGTGTGTATGTCACTGTCCCAAATTTCTTTCTTATGTTGAGTGAGGAGCTTTTTGTGGGAGTAGTAGACCAGTTATTAATTGTTGTCATTGACAGTTATTAAATTAGCCCCAATTTTCATTATTTTCTTGCGTGTAATTGTTCCTGTTCTCTTTTTGTCCTTATCTTCCCTCTTTGGTTGTCTCAATATTTGGAAGACTACAGTGGAAAACACTTAGTTATATGCCTTTTACCATTAACTGGAGATGGTGGCCATACATTATTGAGGACCAAATTACATAATGAAGGTGGGAATAAAAGATTCTAGGATACAATTAGATTATGAGATTCATAATTTAACACAGACTACTTGTAGAATCTGAATGGGAGAATGCGCACTTCAATATTACTGTTTTATTTTCTTTTAGTTCCTTTTATTGGCTCAGAATTTGTTGAAAGCTGTTGAAGACTTAGGTAACAGTTAGATGGAAATGAATCTATATAACCTTATTGTGCCTTTTTTAAGACTTGATTCACTTATAGAATATTCATCTGTTTTCCTCTCAATTTTCTTCTTTTATAAAAAGCATGAAAAACTAGGAAAGAGATATTAACAGAATAAGATATTCCTGTGTTTTATTGTAAATGCAGTTAGTGTAAGTGAGATTGAAGCGCTGTATGAACTGTTCAAGAAGATCAGCAGTGCAGTGATTGATGATGGTCTGATTAATAAGGTTTTTTATGTTATACTTTGCTCTGTCCTTCTGTCATTTTGTTTTATGAAATTGTGATATTTGTATTCAAAATTCTGGACAATGGCATCTTTCCTAGTCTAACCTTTTAATCATAACTTCACAAGTGCATTATGTTTATGTACAAATCACATTATTTATATTGTTTATGGCATTTTTTTGTGGGTCTAAATGTTTTATTTTTGTTTGTTTTTATGTTTTCCTTATTCTACATGGCAGGAAGAATTTCAGTTGGCATTGTTCAAGACAAACAAGAAAGAGAGCTTATTTGCAGATAGGGTATATAGAGCATTAACTTTTTTATTTTCCATCTGCCTTTTACATGTCCACCCTGATGAAAAAGAAACAACAATATAACAAATATTTGTGTGCACTGTTTTTCTGAAAATGCCATAACTTTGGATAATATTTTTTCAATTTCCATAGTAAATTGTTTTTCAACTACCTTTGTATGCTTTATAATCTGGTTGGTTTCTTTTACCATGTTACAATTTGGCCTAACAAATGTGACACTCTATGCCATTATTGTATTATCTTTGATTTGTTAGATGGGTGCCCCTTTCTGCGTAGTATATATGATCTGATTACTATGAAGTTAGTTGCATAGCATATACATATCATATGAACCTCAGAAATTTATTTGTCCTGTTTATGATTTCGGACTGTTTGTAGGTGTTTGACTTGTTTGATACAAAGCACAATGGCATACTTGATTTTGAAGAGTTTGCACGGGCTCTCTCTGTCTTTCATCCGAATGCACCAATTGATGATAAGATTGAGTGTAAGAATGAAAAATCTTCACAAGACTTCTGCTATCTGATCTACTTTTCAATGTGGGTTTTGAATGGAAAGGGCATTTATTGGAGAGGGAGCTAGATCATGTGTTGTTTCTGTAGTTGTTTTTTTATTCCTTTAATGCATTTGATATTGATAGTAATGTATATGCCTGTTGAGGAATCCCAACTTTTCCCTTTTGCAGTTTCATTCCAATTGTATGATCTCAAACAGCAAGGTTTCATTGAAAGGCAAGAGGTAACTTTGTTTTCTTATGATGTTGAATAATGAAGTTTTTGTCTAGCAACCATGTAGGACTACTTTTTAACTGTGCTTGCCTCATCTGACAACCAATGTGGTGGGACAGAGTCATGTGTCCTCGAGTTGCATAATTTTTTTTCTAAGCCGACTGCGTGTTTATTTTCAATTATTTTGTGGTTCATCATCCTGGACTGAAAACAAGTCTAGCTCAAGAGTTTTCAAAGGTTGATTGGCCATCCTTATCTAAAGGCCAAGGCTTACACTGGGAGAAAAAGAGTTGAATTATAGGTGATATTTACATACATGACCTTTTCTTGGAACAGAATTTGACAAATTGTTCTTATCAGTTACTGATGTGAGAGCTGAGAGCAACCTAGATGAAACTGGTAATGTATTGCAAGGAACTCACTTGGGAAAGTGGGTTGAATATTTTTAAGTACCGAGAGATATAATTAGATGCCTAAAATCAGAATTAAATTATTATACCGTAGTTGAAATAACCATTTTTATCTTCTAGCTTTAACATTGGAGGCTAAGCATTCTCAAAATTTACACATTACTTTTATTTTTACTTTTGCCTCTTCAAAGCTTGAGTATCCTCCTAGAATTTAACTGCAAATGAATTTAGAATTGTAGGGCAAAAATTTGTCTCTTTCCCTGGAATCTATTTCATACTCTGATAATATACATTGATGATTGATGTTATTTGTGTATAGGTAAAACAAATGGTAGTGGCCACTCTAGCTGAATCTGGCATGAATCTTTCAGATGATGTGGTCGAAAGTATTATTGACAAGGTGCTTAAATTATCTGATAATTTGCATGTCAAATCTTATGTTCATTACTAGACTGTATATTTGAAGCATTTGATAATTTGCATGTCAAATCTTATGCTCATTACTAGACTGTATATTTGAAGCATTTGCTTGCTGTCTGTTTTTCGTAAGTTCTTTTTGTGTTAGAGTAAGCATGGCTTTTATTATTTATATTTTTACTCTTGAAAATATGTTGAAGTAAAAGCAATATTACGAAGCATGGGAAATATATATGCAATGGGAATTATGAAGTAAAAATCTGTTATAGTTTTGTTTGTAATTGTTTACGACAGGCAGCTAGTTCTGTTGTTTCTCAGATTTAAGTATGTATGTCCTTTTGACAGTTCATGTCCATCCTTCATTGTATCTCACATTAGTGATTCATTAGTGCATCAATTGTGTGTACTCTACGCGAATAATATAATGTTTTCCTCATAGTCTATCCGAATTTGCTACAGAATTTCTGTTAAATAAAGTAAACCATTCCTTCAGCCTTATTATTGTGAACATCATAAATTACTAGAGTTTTGTGTGTTGAGTTGATAATGACGAGGTTGGTATATAGAATCATTCTTGTGTTAATATAATCTTCTCGGGTGATCTGTCACTGATAGTTCTTATTAAGTTATTTAGACATTTGAGGAAGCTGATACCAAACATGATGGGAAGATTGACAAGGAAGAATGGCGAAACCTTGTCTTGCGGCATCCATCTCTTCTGAAAAATATGACACTTCAGTATCTCAAGTGAGTTCCTTCCTGTTATGACAACTATTTGGATTTTGATTTTGTCTCGGAAGTTAGTGAAATGTTACCAAGCATATTGGGATGTGTTTGTTAAAATGAGTTTTAACATTATTAATGCAAACCGTGAATGCTAGCCAGTGTTCTAAGGCAAACCGCAAACCCCAAATTTTATTAAAAAGTCCTATTAATGAATCCCTTCTATGATTTATATTGCATTCCTTACAAAATTCCCAATAGGAACTTATTGTTATTGTTTCGTTAGTTGGCTCGAGTGGTTTTGTTACCAATTCAAACTGGATACCAAACCCCCTATAATATCTACTAAAGAGAACAGGGGGTGTTTTTCTCTTGGTCTTTTTAATGACCTCATTTTTATAGTAAAAGTTTCAAATCTTGATTGACTCGAATGTTTTTTAAAAGATTGATACAGTATTATAAATAAAATCATAATAAAACGGAAATGATATTTTAAAATTATTACGATCCCTGCATCTTTCATTTTCCCTTGTCCCCTCTTATTCTCAGCACTTTCATAATTCCATGTGTATTGTTTTTCACTTTCAAGTTAGTAATGAAAATGGAAAAAAGAAAAAAAAAAAAAAAAAAAAAAAAAAAAAAAAAAAAAAAAAAAAAAAGAAGAAGAAACTTAACCAAATTGTTTCGAAATAAAAATTGTAACTAAAAAGTTTAGAAGTTCTTTGCTAATTTAACGTATCATTAGAAGAATAATTAAAAAAAAGCAAAATATATCCATGTGTTCATGCCTATGTGGACTGTGCATGTAAAATTGTATATGGGTCATGCATATATAGAAGTTTTGTTTAAATTGTACCTGTCTGAATTTTGGCATCTATACGATTACCTTTTGTGATTGATTTTGTCCTTGATGGCATTTCTAATATATCTGTGTATTTTACTTCTCAACAACTATTTTACTTTATCAAGCTCAAGCGTCTAACATCTAACTTAAATTGTTTCCTTGGCAGAGATATCACCACTACATTTCCCAGTTTTGTTTTTCACTCACAAGTTGATGATACTTGAGGCAACTACATCATGCATGTCAGTTTCAGTGTTCTTGACTGGGAGTGATCTTCGATTGGCTTGTGAATGATGGGGTTCGGTGTGAAGGGTTCACTTAGGGGTGGATATGGACTTTGTTTATATTTTCATTATGAGTAGAACTTTGTCTTCCCGTTTTGGATGGATGAGGTTTATAGATTGAATGAATGGGTTTGCTTATTTATTTACTTCATTTGAGAATAAAAGGGGGAACAAAATAGATTATTCAGGCGTTTCAGCATTAGCACCTTGGCATTAATTTGGTCAGAAATATGTTTTACCCCAAGTCTTGTGCAATTGCTTCAGCAAGCTGTGAAGAGTTCTTTGAACAGTTGCCCAGGGCTAAGAATTGCTGCTCCAGAAACATGAGTGCATGTCAGCTGTTGTGCCTAACCAACTTTGCCTTTCCTCCTTGACAAAAGGATAATGTCCCTTTCTATCCAATTTTCTTTTGCTCTTATATTTGCCATTATTTTTGTGTAGGTCATTGGTGATTAAAAAGCAGTTAGCAGCGTATGTTTTCTTGTAATTACAATTTTTTGCAAGGGTATGTATTTGAGATATTATTTGAAACATTATTTTTATGAATGTCTAAAATCTCAAGGTGGATTGTCTTATTATATGCCACTCTGAAATGTTCAGATGTAATCGTGGCAGAAGTGTAAAGGTAAATCTAATGATAACAGGAAAAAAAAAAAAGGTGTTTTTGATCTTTGTAATTTTGGTTATATTTTGAGTTAAAATTAATTTATAAAAGTTTTCTCATTTAGTTTTTCTAAATTGTTTTTAATTTATGATTAATTTAATCTTGTCGAAAGATATTATTACATATATTTATATATTTTAAATTCCTTTTGGATAAACTCAACAATTACTCAACAATTAAATCGTGATACTTTAACGAATAAAAGCTATAGGAATTAAAACTTAAAAGAAGTGAATGAAAACCAAACGCGTTACTTTATTGGTAGGAAGATAAATTTAAATAAATAAATAAATACATAGAAACTAGAATAAACTTAGACTTCGTTATAGTTAGGTACTACCTCAGAAGTTATTTCCGTTATTTTCCATTATTTATTAAAGTTATTGAGTATGTTTATAATCATATAATTTGAAGTTGTGTTGATTTATAAATTAAACTCTTTGGTAAGTAATAAAATTTAGAAGTTTGTAGGTACAACACTTTTTTGTTTTGCTGGACAAGTTTGTAGGCATGGTAATTTTTTATTATTATACTTGTGTTGTATAATGCATACTTAAGTTGGTTGAATAAAGATGAAAGTTATCGTAAACTTTCCATTTTTATAGATAAAAAAGTATTAAATATCTTATTTCGTATTTAGTATTTAAAAATAAACTCAGTTGGCTGAGCAAATTAAAAAAATAGCATATTTAGAAGCACCTAGAGCTAAGTGTAGTCGAAATTTCCAGAGTATCGAACTGTTGGTGAATGGTGACTTATGCTATTTAAAACTCCATGCATGTTAGGAAACAGAGTAGGAGTAGGACAATCACGAAATGAATGATCTCAATTACTAATTGAAACAATTTTATGATCCTCAATGTTTATAAGAAAAATTCAGACGTAAACAATGCTAATAGTGTAATAGAAGTCATGAGAAGAAGTACAAATGATAAATCATGTGTAATATTGAATGCTCTGGTGTTCAGATCATCACTTGTATTATGATACAACAATGCCTAGATCCTATGCTGGTCACAGAACCAAGAATGGAGTTGAATATTTTGTACTATATTATATCAGCCCATATATATCAGATATTCTACTTGACCACTAATTCTAATTTATGAAACCTCTCAATCACAATGAGAAAGAAGAGATAATTTGTATAATGATTAGAAACTCTAGTAGAACCCACCACCGATACCTGGTCTGAGAAACAGAGGAGACAGAGCCTTTGTCTGTGACGCCCACAAGAAAACGACAGTCACCAACTGAAGGGTCTCGGAAAGTGATCATACCAAGCCCATCAAAATTGCAGCTTCGTGAGTCTTGCATTTGCAACTGATAGTAACTGTTGAAAGCATATGAGATGTTACCCTTCTCCCCAATCCCGTTGCATGAACCTCCATAATCAAGTGTGGTGCAATCCGCAACACTGCATGCGATTCTCATATGGTTTGCCACGTTTTGAGCATCAATGGAGGGGCTTGCCACACACCATCTTGAAGGAAGATACTGAACATTCTTTGCATTCTTCAGTTCCTTGTTTCCAAGGCCAAGGTTTAGAGGGTACTTAGCTTGCCCATCAAAGGAGAATATCCCCCAGTGTCTTTCAAACCCTCCTGGGAGAATGCTCTTTGCTCCTTCATCAAGCAGGCTGAAGAGATAGATGTCCATAGGAGGAGCACCTGGCCTCAAAGGGGTCCCTTTGTTGTTTAGAACATGAGTGACGAGACCTTGATTGAAAACCTTTGCTGCAGTGATACTTGCACCAATGGCTCCATCTGAGGGCCAACCAATTTCCCCAATGACTATAGGCATCTGACCATATCCCAGTTTGGTCAGGGCTGCAACTAAAGTGTCATAGTTTCCATCAAATGCATTGGTGTACACATTGTTTCCATCTGTGACAGGATGAGTAGTCCCCTCAAAGAATGCATAGTCTTGTGGGAAATCTTTGTTGTCATAGAGGCTCAGGAATGGGTAGATATTAACAACAAATGGGGCACCGTTTGAGTTGAGAAACTGAACCAGCTGAGTCATGATTTGGGTCAGTTCCGGCCGGAATGCCCCTTGGGAAGGAAGTGAAGACTCGTATGCATCTGCATTGCAAGGGACAACTAGTTTAATGTAATTAGCAAGATTTGCTTTCACTAAAGACTGCTGCAGATTCAGTATGGCTGGCATCACCAAGTTCTGATATTCACCATTATAACTAGTGAGGAATGGTTCATTACCAACAGCAATGTACCTGTAACAAGAAGAACAATGGTTTCAATGCTGTTGAACATCAAAATATTCTAAAGAAAAAAACTAGCTATAAGTCTGTAACAGCTAATACGTATGGCTGGGGAAAAAGGGGAAAGGTTCGAGGTCGTACAGAAAGTTAACAGAGGCCAGTGTTCAAAAGAAAAAGTTCTTTTTAACTGTATACATGATATTTTAGAAACTTAACAAACAATGTTCTTCAGGCTAAATGAATAGGATCTTTCTTATTGGGACAAATACTTCAAACTATAGTCTTCGACTGGCAGAGAGCAAATCCAAGACTTCAACATAATAATAACATTCCATGGAAGATTAAAGCTTATGATAATTTCTATTCGAGATAATCCCATTGACAGATATTTTTTAATTGTTCACAATATATTTACAGTTAGACAAAAAAAAAATTGTGTATTGTCATAAGAAATTCCAGTGCAATATGCAAAGCACATCTCAGGATGAGAGCAAAAAAACTAAAGTTGTGTATTGTCTACTCTTCTTCAATAGATTAAAAATATATGAGGTTGAAGATAATAAAGTAAGGAGTTGATTCTAGACACTATTTGATTGTAAAAGTTAGCTTTATCATACAGCAAACTTTCCTCCATGTCGATACAACAAAATAAACCACTCCACACTCTTATCACGGCTTCAATATTACTGTTACACATTGTCAAGGAAATAAATAGCTATTGATGTTGAAGCTTAAGGTTTGATTCTTAAACAAGTTGTTCATGTATATTAAAAAAACTTTGTTGGAAAAGACAAAGCACACTTCTTGATAATCTCTACATACACTCAAAAGAAACTTGTCTCTAAGTAAAAGGTTGGTGGAGTGCTTGGTGCAACAAAAACAAAGTACTGGTTTTGAAAGAAGAAGAAAAACCTGATATCAGCACCACGATTTCCGATGTAAGCAGAAACATTCTGGCGAAGCCAGAAATCAGCAGCTGTAGGGGAAGTGCTGAGGAGGGCCAACATCTGATTGGGGATCCCAACCATCACCTGAATCCCACTCCCAATGAGAGCTTTAAGCACCTCAGGCTCTGCCTCAAACACCTTTACTTTTGGAATCTTGTTATCTTTCAAGAGATCAACCACCGTGGAAGGCTTCAACTTTAGGAAAGAAACGGTGCCCCAGTTCACCCCTATTGCTGATTCTCCCATCGGAACAACCCATCTCCATGCCAACACCCACATCACAATAGCAGCACCACCCAACAACCTTCCCTCCAACATTCTAACACTCAAAAGAACAAACAAACACGCTTTAACCGCTCATAAACAAAGATTTTGCAGCAATTTCAGACAGAATGCAGAGCTAGAACTACCTCAGTTCTCACACACTAACTGTGTTAACTGCTAACAGTGAAGCTCCTGAAGATGAATGGGAACTTCCTTGCCTTTTTTAGCTCAACAAAGATTATTACTACGCGGGATTTACGCTGCTTTACCGAAATACCCTTCGCTTATTTCTAGTTGTTTGTCACAGTTCAAACAGAATATTATTGATTTTAGATTTTTTTTTATGGCTACTGTAACTCCAGCTTTTCTTAAGAAAATTGTTATGCTTATGAAAAAAATCCAGTTTTTCATTTGTTCACACACACCATCATTTATGTTGTGTGATTAGTTGTTTAGTTTTGTTGTTTGGGACTTATTCTAGTTTTTGCATAGATTATGTAAAAACAAATTAACTCTCTAAACACTCATGCGAAAAGAGGACCGCAAAAAGAGTTTTTCATTACTAGTGGATAACTAGGAAAACAAGAAATATATACCACAAATACCATAAACAAAAAGAAAAGGAACAATTAACCTATTATTAACAACCACCTAAGCCGCCAATCAATCAGAGAGAAAAGAAAGGTATTCTAACACCCTCCCTTCAAATCTTTGAAGTGTGTGTATTGAACTCTACAGGCTTAGAACAATATTAATAAAAGTAGTTTGATTTAAAGACTTAGTGAAAACATTCACCGATTGGTGAACTGATCCTATGAATAAGAGGTGAAGAACTTTAACTTGAATTTTGTTACTAACTACATGAGAATCAATATTAATATATTTTATTCTCCATTGAAAGTTGGATTTTGTAGCTATGCGTATAACAGCTTGGTTATCATTAAGAGTTGGTTAGAGAATGAGTGCATATACAAAAATCACATAGAGTATAAGTCATTGTAGTTTGCAACCAATACACAATATTTAGCTTCAAATGATGATCCTGATATAATACTTTATTTTTCTTATTTCCATGAGATATGACCTAAAAAATATGTTATAACACGTTGAATGTTGATGCATGATGTCCAATTAGAATTATTGAAACCTTTAAGTTGAAATGAAGAACTTGATGGAAAAATAAATCTCGTGAATGATTGCTTAAGATATCTTAATATCAATTGAAATGTTTGATGATGGTGATTCATTGGATTCTGAAAAATTAACTGAGAAATGGGAACGACAAAAATATTTTATCATTGATCAATGTGAAGTTTTCAAAATAAAAAATGAAGTTTAGGATCCAATTCAAGACTTCGGTGAACCCATGATTAGAAGAAGACTTATGAAGATCCAAGAAGCTTTACAGGACAAGGTGACCTATCTGCTAAAGACTCAACTATTAAAAGATGACAATATCGAGAAGACTAGACTCATTACATATCTAGTGAGCTTAGAGAACTAAAAAAATGACTAATAAGGATTTTAATTTATTTATTTTATTTTTATTTATTTATTTTTAAATGAGACAAACTCATAACATAACATACGTGTGTATTTAAACATTTTTGGAAATTTAGAAAGACAGATGATAATTTTGCATATTGATGAGAGTAAATCTCTTGGATTCTTAGCTAAACAAACCTACTCTTAGACTTATCAAGATTTTTTTCTATTTTTTGTGTTGTCTTTATGACTTATTTTCTTTTATAGGAGTGACGTTATTTGTCTCTATTACTTATTTTATTTAAAATTCTAAGTTTTTAATAAATTTAACTTCCTATCTTAGACCAATTCATTTTTCAATTCTAACATACTAGTTCACATAAAAAAAACTATTAACTTATAATAGGTATCTTACTTTTTTTATAAAGAGAATCTATTATGAAGATTGAATCACTTAGTGATAATTTTGTGTGTATTCTAATAAACGAAGATAAAAGAAAAGAGATTTTGAGAAGTATGGAAGTGAATAGAATTGATATGTTTATTAAAAAAAATTAAAAAAAAGTTAATGCTTTTCTGGTTAACTTTAGTTGATTAGAATTTTTCTTGCGTTTTCAATTTGACACAGGAAACTTCTATATCAGTATTAGTAAGAGTCTTTAAAAGGAAATATTTGATATAAGTTGTGATATATTATTATAAATGATACTAATATATAGCACATGTTTATATTAGAACTTCTCTGTATATAAAGGATAATATATCCTTTTTGTTCTTGTCTTGTACCCTAAAAATATATATTTTTAGGTTCTAGAAGAGAAAAAGAAAAAAAAAAAGAAGAAAACAACCAGCCTAGTGTTAATAACTAACTATGCCACTAATTTATTAAAAGAAAAACAAAGATATTCCAATAGGATTTGGATTGCCCAAAAAGGTTATTGATTTGGATAAGTAATATTCTCTGGCCATTATTATTATTAGCATCTTATTCTTTAAAGATTTACTTAATTATGATTAAAATTTCGACTTCCCTGAGTTTATAAACATACATACATGGAAATTAAGTCACATATGATGCTTAATTTCATTACTTTTAGGAACTCCCTTAATTATAGGTTGGGTAATACCAGCAAAAGAATTAGTACTGTTCTCCAATCCTTCTTGTTCTAATTGTCCACCCTCCTTCATACAATGGGAGTGGTGCTCGTAGAAACACTGTAATGTTCAAGTTACCCTGTGCTAATGCTTATCTCGTCTGTTAAAATGAAATTAAGTTTATCAATAAAAATTATAATATTTTTTAGCTGTTTTTTTCCCCTAATAGTGACATTTCAAAACCAATGGGAAAATACAGAGAGAGAGGGACAAAGTCGTAATTTGCAAAAGTGGGGTATGTCACGTGGCAGAAGGAGGCCCTCCTTTGTGGCCACCCTTCATTGGTTCATATTTGAAGGAGCTAGAACTAAGATATTATATCAGAAGCCCTATTTTAATATTCTCAATCCCAATCAACACAAAAAGGCAATAATTTGTATCTGCGAGCGCAATAGTTGCTTCTTTTTTTCAATAAAACCTTGACAAAGCAGAATTGTGGGCAAAATTTTCATTCAACCTTTGTTCTTATTCCCCTCTCCTTCGGCTTTCAAACCGCTTTTAGGGAATCGAGCATCAATTGGGAATTTGGGCTCATTAGCATAGAATATTGGAAGCTCATTATACTCATTTTTTGACTATGCTGTCTCCCACTACAACAAAAAGATAACATTACAAAAGTATAACTCTTTCTAACACCTCGCATTCTCTTTGGTACTGAGATTTATTTAATAAAAGTATACTCTGCGTACTTTACAATTTTACACAAAATTCTAGTATATCATTGGAAAAAAGAAAAAAAGTTCAAAAATGTGTTGCTCGCATTTTCCCCATAAAGGAAACCTCCGAGTCAATGTTATCTGCAGACTAAAATGCGAATATAAATACTATAAACAAAGAAAAAGCATATTATGGGAATTGATTTTCCTTTTGAGATTTGTAAAATAAGCACCATAAGTTTTGAGGATAAGGTATCAATTTTCCCCAACCTCGTCATAACCAACTTGTAAAGTGAATTCCAACTAAAATGGAAAATAATAAATCTAGGATGTCAAAGTAGAAAGTAATTTAATTAAAAAATAGTTTACTTCAGTCCATAATATAATAGTAATTTGATAATAGATATCAACAAAAGATGAAATTTTAGTACAAAGGAAGTTGATACATTGATATACAATTAAATTCCAACATAAAAACTAGTGCTACAGAGTCTGCATAAATCACACCGATATGCACACGAACAGGATCACCAGCTCATAGAAAACTTTGCTGTTAGTGTCTCTGTCTACCTCGTTACAAAATCAGGTTGGTTGGTGACAGATCTCACCCACGACCATTTATGATCTTTGGTATCAACCGGGTTATTTGCTTGTGCCACATCTTCCAAGGGAATGTATGCATAGTTTCCATTAATAGGACCAGTAACAAATCCAGTATACCCTGCCATAACACCGTGAATTGCAGAATGTGCTAGGAGTGTGCAATACAAGTTATCAGAGGCATTTGCGTGGACTGCACGAATCATGTAGGTAGGATCAATGTACTTCACTGTAAACAATTCATGAGGGTGCTCCCTGGCCCACCAATTCTTCAGCTCCGACTTCAACCATACACCAACATCTAAGAAGACCAAGTTCCCAGATTCATCTCGTTCTTCCTTCTGTGAATCAGTTCTGGGGATCATGTCCTGGCCAGCACCCTCAGCAACCACAAGCACCGCATGGCCATTTTCCTTCAGTCTCTGGCCAAGAAACTCAAAGAGCCCTCCTTTCCCTTCCAAGTAGAAATCTATTTCGGGGATTAAGCAGCAATCAACATCGCGGCTGCTGAGTGTTGCATGAAGAGCAATGTGGCCTGTGCTTCGACCCATCAACTTCACCAGGCCTATGCCGTTCACTGCACTCTCCGCCTCCACGTGAGCAGCACTGATTGCTTGCTGAGCCATTTCAACAGCTGTCTGGAATCCAAAAGATTTATCAATTATTCCCACATCATTATCCACAGTTTTGGGGATTCCAACCACTGCAACTTCCAGTTTCCGTCGCCGCATTTCATCAAATATCTTCACTGCTCCTCTCATAGTCCCATCTCCTCCTATAATGTACACCTGTTCATGTGCACAATCAACATCGTCACATGGTATTTAACAATCACGTAACAGTCCTCTAATTAACAATATCATCGAGGTGAAAACCTGATTAAAGGCGTGATTTTGGATGGCGTCGACGATGTCATTGAGGTGAAAACCGCCTCTGGATGTCTGGAGGAGTGTGCCACCGACGTTGTGCCAATGGTGAACGAGTTTGGGGTTGAGGGGGAGTGGCTCGGAGGAGTAAAACCCTCTGTACCCAGCGGTGATGCCCATAATATGACGGACGCCATAGAGGTGCCACAAACCCATGACGAGCTCTCTGACGACGGTGTTAAGGCCGGGGCAGAGACCGCCGCAGGTGACAATGGCGACGCGGACATGCGAAGGGTCGAAGCAGATGTTCTTGCGGGGACCGGCGCGGTGGTAGGCGAAGCGGGGCAAGGGAGAGGGGTCGTTTTCGATCTGGCGGAGTACGAGGTCGGAGTGAGTAAGGTAGAAGCCATGTTGTTGCAGTTGGGGGGTGTGAAAGTAGGGGTTGTTATCGAGCGGGTTGGGGCGTGTTTGGAGGTTTGGAACATAATCGCTGAGGCGAGGCACTTCTTTGAGGTATATGGGTTTGAACAACTTGGATATGTCTGATTCTGATTCTGAATTGGAACATGCCGCCATGGCTATAACTGTTAGCTTCTCACTTCTGAGTCTCCCTTTGTAGACAAATTTCGAAAAAAGGCACAGAGTACGTGGCGCTCCATGGGTTCAGGTTTTTGACACGCCACACCAGATTAGTTACACCTACTGCGCCAGTTTTAGACACTTGTCCAACCTTATTTCCATTTTTCATTTTAATTTAGTTTTAATATATTCACACCTTCTTTCTGTGACAAATTGACAAATTTTCTAAAATTTTATAAGAATTATTTTAAAATCATGTTTGATTCTATAACATATGGGAGAATTAAGTTCTTGTTTACTATATATAAGTTAATGTGAAAATCAATTTAAATATAGGTCTTTTAAATTTAGGATTGCGAGAAACTAATCCTTTTATTAAATATTCTAAAAACATATTTAGTTAAACATTTTGTACGGAATCTTAATCATCTATATATGGATATATAAGTTAATATCTAAATAACATGTATACCATTATTTGTAACTTTAGATCGATGATAATACAACTTTTTTAAATTATGTCATAAGGGAGGTTCAAAATAGTGTATATTTTTTTTTTCAAATTAAAGAATGTGGAAGTATGTAAAGTCATAGAGCTTTTAGCATAAACACACTGATGTTTTTCTTCTTTCTTTTGTGATTTTCCCATTTGTAAATACTAATATAAGAATTAAAATAGTTTTCAATGTATGTGATGCAAAATTGCTCAGTACAAAGAATAATGTTATAAATACAAGGGTAAATTTCTTTCATTAGGGAGAAGGATGAATTTGGTGCAATGATGTTATGTCTCAAATGCTTCAATTGGTTGCTCGCATTACTAACATAAGGTCAAATTTCTTAAATAAGTGTAAATTTCTTTGTTTAATAAGAAGGGTGAATTTGATGGAATGATTTATGTTTCAAAAATTTCAATTTATAGATGCATAATAATGTGACATAATGGATTCACTCTATTCAACCCACACTATCAATATAAATTAGATCGGTTACATTATCTTTTAGTTATAAGAGATAGAACTAACTACCGATACATAAGCTGTCCAAGGACAAAGTACAAATTCACAAACCCTTAATGTAAGACCTAGAAGGTGCAGAAATTTAATATTTAAATTACATCTTAAATGTATCTTTCAATATTTTAATGACATCATCTATATTTATATTTACAGCATGAAGCCCGTAATAACTAAAACGAATACTTCCTTTAATTTTTTTATCTCATCAGACATATTTCTACTTTAGATGTCATCCCTTCTCATATTTAAAAGTATATAACAACAATAAATACTTATTTTTTTAAGAATTTGATCGACCTCAATATAATAAATTATTAAGATATATAATACAAATGTTACATAATAATATAAAAAATATAATTATTAATTTACTTATTTTAAACTAATTGTATAATAAGATCGTTATTCTATAATATATAGCACTAAGTACAATTACACATTTTTAAAACAAACACTATTTATACCAAAAATATATCTACGCTATATATTTCATTAAATATTTAATTAACAATTTTTTTGTTAAAATGAATCATTTGACTGTCTTCTTAAAAGATACTATTCGGAGAGTAATTAAATCTGGGGAATGCAAAAAAAAAAATGACAACCAAGACATATAAGATAGCTCTTTATAAGTGTGAATTTGCGAATTACATTATTTGTCCTTTCTTTTTCCAGATTTTACCATTATCATCTTGACGTCGAAAATACAGAAGTACGTATAGAAGAAAAAAGGGGTTGAGTCATAGAGGCTGAGAAGGTGATGGTTATCGCAAATAGCTTACATATTAGTTTTTTCAAAATATAAGGGCGCTTTCTAGTAAAACGTAAAAAAAATCCTATTTCGATATGATTCTTAATTACAGCAGTCAGAGTTGAGTGAATTTACCCACGATACTTTACAAGTTCTAACTAGTTTTCTATTACCCAAATCGTGACAAATACCACAAGCTCCAAGTTTGAATCTCTCTTACCGATGCACAAATAGATATTTAAATAAACAGCCAAAATCAATTGCATTCCCTACTAATAGGGGATCATACTAACAACCGATGCAAATCAATCAAAACAAAACTAGAAAGAGAACTGTAAACTAACAAGAATTATTGCTCAAGCATGGTAACGGATACCAGGCGGAAAATGTTTCAGACAATAACAGCAAGGATTATAGAACACTCAGCCGCCGTCTGTTTCCCCTTTGGTCATAAAGTATCAGTTTTCAGTGAGCGTTAGATGAAAACAGACTATTCTGTTGACAAGTGAAGGATAAAAGAAGATGATTTGACAATCAGGGTTTGAATTAGGTAATGTGTTTTTAAATTAGGTAGAAAATATCCACACATTGTAGTAGTTTGAACCTAAGAACTGAAACCTCACAATCGTCGTAAAAAATGTCTAATTTCTACAATGATTGCATTAGGCCAAAGCAAGTGATGTAAAACAAATTGAAAATTCATATGAAATTGCCTGGTTCTTTGCTGATGAAGTTTCTAGTACACAGAGCAACTGATGACTATAGAATTCAGGATTGTGTCAATGAAGCCATAACTAAAATAAATGAAAGATTAGAATAATAGAATTCCCAGTAACCCCTAAGATTGGAATAATAAAATTCCAAGTAACCCCTGCCCCCTTGCTCAAATCTGATTTGGGTCCCCTCCCTCTACCTCTGTTTCCGTCTCACCCATCTCATTTTTAACTAAATTTACTTTGCTCTGTTTAAAAACTTAAAAGGGATCACTTAGAATACATAACTACATAGCCTGATATATTAAAACAAGTTATATTAAATTGAACAAAAACAACATAACGTAATAGGTTAAAAAAATAAAACATATTAAACCGAATCAAAACGCCAAGAATTTCTAGCTACCACGACAAGAATAGGCAGGTTCACACCCCGAATGGGACGAATTGTTCCATAATCGCATGCCAGTAAGCCAAAGTAAGACCCAGCACAGCCGTTAACACATCCACAAATTAAGTTTAAAAGACTATTTCAATAAATCCATGCTTTAAATGAACAAGATGTGAAAATAAAACAAACACTAAAATGTTGATCTATGGAATCAAGTCATGATAAACCATACAATAAGGATCTGAAAATAAAACACTTAAATAACAAAACAAAATCCAATAACCCGCAAGCAATTACTAAAGCATATATGTTTTCACTTGAGAGGAATGAACCTAGAAGAGTGAGTAGCACCAATACCAGGTCTACCATGCTTGACAGGCTTGTATGAAATTGAAAACTCGGCGAGATAATGGCCAATCATTTCGGGTTTGATTTCAACCTGATTGAAGGTCTTGCCATTGTACACTCCAATGATACTACCGATCATCTCAGGGACAATAATCATGTTGCGCAGATGAGTGCGCACTGGCTCTGGCTTCTCACCTGCTGGTGCTTCCCTTTTCTGTCATTAAAATCAAGCAAACACAATCAGAAGCAAACGACGGTTATTTATTTGCTTATTAAAACACTTTCAGATTGATAGCGAAATAAATTCAGTAAAACCTAACAAGATCCGTTTCAATGTACACAGACAAAAATGAAACACATATAAGGTAATAATGAGAGAAAAGAGTACCGCTTTGCGGAGCTTCTTAATCAAGGCCATGGGCTTTCTGGTGAGCCCTCTCTGGAACCTTCTACGAGCACGGGCACTGAAGAGCTTGACGAGTTCATCAGTGGACATGTCGAGAAGCGCGTCCAGATCCACTCCTCTGAAACTGAACTTCTTGAATGTTCTCTTCTTCGGCACTGCTCCTGCCGCCACATCAACCTCAACGTCTGCCTGCAAATGCAGAAGCAAAATTCATTACCGAAAACAACAGACACCACAAATGTATATCAGTCTCATCGGAGAAGAAGAAGAGCTTACCATTGTTGCCGGCTGCTAGGGTTTTGGTTTCGAACAACAACAAACAAGGGAAGGCACTGGCAGTTGCAGCAAAACACCCTCACCTTTATCGTATATCAGCCTCTTATGTAACCCTAAATAAAATCTACTAAGATTGATGGGCTTCTATTTCTACAATGATTGGGCTTCTGTTTCAACACTTAACGGACGGCTTCTTCGAGCACCTCCATGTTTTTCTTTCTGCACTTCCATGATTCAAAAATACAAAAATACAAAAATACCCTTCTAAAATTTATATTCCAGATAACTTTTTTTATTTCGGATTATAAATTGTATAATCTAGAATGTAAAATATTTTTTTTATATTTTGAAGACAATTTTTTTATATTTCAAATCCTGAAATATAAAAAAAGGTATTCTTAATTATATAATTTGGAATTCCAAAAGATGACGAGGAGTGTAAATGAGAAAATAAATAATAATTGAGAAATATTACTATACCTAAAGCCCATTCAAATTGAAATTTTATATAAAATATTAAAAAGTTAAATGTTTATAATGTCATTCGTGATATTAATTTAATAAATGGAGTCGTAGGAATTGTTTTTCAGATGGATTATCCTAACAGAATTATGGATTTTTTTTTTATCGGCAAAAATAACAGAATTATGGATATTTTGTTTAGAATTGTATATTAAATTATATTATAATACATTTAATTTAATTATAATCAGTTATAATAATTCCTTATCCTAACTGAATCATAGTATATTGTTTCCTTCTTTTGTGGCATTCTGTTCAGCCTATCAGTCTCCTTTCACTTATTAATAAGAGCTTTTGCGAGTTATCTTTGAACTTCAAATCCACACAGGATTTGTTTTACTCTGTCAATACTTCATTCACCTTCTCTTCTTCACTTTACAATTCATGTTCTGTGTACATTCTCTTACTAAAGATGACTCAGTGTAAAATGTTGACTGGAAAGCATTCAGTTTTGCTCTTACTGTTCTTCATTCTCTTTTCTGTTTTCCATGCACCTGCTTTTGCAATCAAAAAGGTTTGCTTTATGTCACTCTTCTCACTTCAACACTTTGTGTGTTGGTTGCTTAACAATTTTTGTGCAAACCCAGTCACCCATTTGGTTTTTAAGTTGACTAATGGCTAAATTTCTTTCCTTTTCTTAAAAAAAATAAGTCTTACATAGTCTATCTGGGATCACATGAGCATGGTGAAGGAGCCACAGATGCTGATTTTGATCTAGTTACACAAGCTCATCATGAGTTCCTTCAATCCTATGTTGGAAGGTACACACTAAATGAATGTTCCTTCAATCCTCGGTGGAAACAAACAACTCCTCTAAATTAACGTTGTAATGCAGCTTTGAGAAAGCAGAAGAGGCAATGATATATTCTTACACAAGGCACATCAATGGCTTTGCTGCCATGCTGGAAGAGGAAGAAGCCGCTGACATTGCAGGTAAGAATGTCACCACAACAAAACATGGTTCAGAAGTGAAATATCATCCTTAATTAACAAAGTCATATACTTTTGTGTATTATAATGCAGAACATCCAGAGGTTGTGTCAGTTTTCTTAAATCAAGGAAGAAAACTACACACCACTCATTCATGGGAATTCATGGACATGGAAATGGGTGATGGGGTAGTTCCCTCCGATTCAGTGCTCAGAAAAGCCAGATATGGTGAAGATACTATTATTGCACATCTTGACACTGGTAATATTCCTCCCTTGCCTGCCTCAGCTAATGTAAATTTTCACCTTTTCCCGTCCCGAGTCATAACTCACTCATGTCATGCGCATATATTATTATTATTATAATCATCACTGGTATTACCATTAGATCATGAAAAGGGATTTTGACTAGAATGTGTTATGTTACTGGCATCACACAAACACAAAGCAGGGATTTCTTACGTATCAATAGTTAAAATTTTGAGAGGTCCTGTTTTCTATCTGTTCTTTCTTTCTTGTGAACTGCTGACTAATAAAAGTACCGTAACTTTCTCAGTTGTCTGTCATCGTGGTATTGCCACATGCATTTCTTTTATTGTTTTCAAATATAGAAAAATGTGAAATTACTATCCACTTGTCAAAAGCATCATCTGTCTTGTTGCAGCCGTGGAAATCACTTTGCCGTGGATCCTTTTCATGTGTGACAAATCGCGGTCGACCCATTATGTTTTCTCATGTAGCACTTTGTGCCATTTTCATTATAACTTTCTAACTATCTAATTAACCACGTTTTAATAATTCATGCCTTCTTTTTATCATGCATAATGTTGTTGGTACCACATTAACCCAAATAGAGTGCCTAAACAATTTCGCAGTGTTTCATCACAACTACTCAATATTCTTCGTCTACTTTTTCTTTACTCACATCTCCAGATCCCTCTGAGTTATTGTTTTCATATCTGTTGAATTGCATTTGGGGTATTGTTTTCATGAAGTCTGATTAAAACTTGTGTTGTAGGTGTATGGCCAGAATCTCCGAGCTTTAGAGATGAGGGGATGGGTCCCATACCATCACGGTGGAAAGGAACTTGTCAACATGATACCACCGGCTTCCGTTGCAACAGGTATTTTTTTTACCAATGTTTTTATCAGTTTCCACCCTAAATTTCCTATTTATTTCCATTGTTAAATTAGATGTATTAATTAAATGTTGATATTTAGTTGTTTCTAAAGAAGAGAACATTAGCGCAATGAAAAAAATTGAATAGTGTAGCTAGCTAAGCATTGTACGTTGTGATAATACATGCAGGAAGCTTATAGGGGCAAGGTACTTCAACAAAGGTTATCTTGCCTATGTGGGAGCAAAAGCAAAATTTAACGGGACACTGAACACAGCACGAGACTATGAGGGTCATGGATCTCACACACTGTCAACAATAGGAGGGACCTTTGTTCCTGGGGCCAATGTGTTTGGGTTTGGAAATGGAACTGCCCAAGGTGGCTCTCCTAATGCCCGGGTTGCCTCTTACAAGGTGTGCTGGCCACAATTTGAAGGCGGTGAATGCTTTGATGCTGATATCATGGCAGCCTTAGACATGGCCATACATGATGGGGTTGATGTTCTTTCCCTCTCTCTTGGAGGGGCTGATACGGATTACTTTCAGGATGGTCTAGCAATCGGGGCCTTTCATGCTAACATGAAGGGCATTCCTGTCGTATGTTCTGCTGGAAATTCCGGACCAACACCTGGTACTGTCTCCAATGTTGCACCTTGGATAGTAACAGTTGGTGCAAGCACGTTGGATAGAGAGTTTGACACTGTTGTTCGACTCCACAATGGACAACGCTTCAAGGTATATATTTTTCTCTTTCTTTCTAGTAAAGTAAGTGCTTTTAGTAGTTGATAGAGAAAATTTTTAGTCCATATTACCTGTGTATATGACAAAACGGGAATTTTTTCATCAACAACTCACTTTGTTCAATTTTAATTGAAAATTTCAATCCTTGGTTATCAGGGAGCAAGCCTTGCTAAAGCTATGCCCGAAGCCAAGCTTTACCCACTCATCAATTCTGCAGATGCAAAATTGGCCAAGGAGTCAGTTGAAAACGCGTAAGAACTGCTTGTTTAAACTTTTCCAAAAATTTATATATATGCAGTGATTTTTAAAGTGCGAGATGTTTGGTGTGATTAACTCGCTTGTCACTATGTATGTAGTACTCTGTGTCTACGAGGAACAATTGACCCTGAAAAGGCGAAGGGCAAAATATTGGTTTGCCTTAGAGGTATCAGTCCAAGAGTAGAGAAGAGCCTGGTTGCTTTGGAGGCTGGTGCAGCTGGGATGATTCTTTGTAATGACGAGCTCAGTGGCAATGAGCTTATTGCTGATCCTCATCTACTTCCTGCATCACAAATTACTTATAAAGATGGTCTTGCTGTCTATGCCTACATGAATTCAACTAAGTAACTCTTTCGCTCCCTCTCTCTCTTTCAAACATATCTATTCTCTCTTAATGTGTCTTGACAGTTAAGCAAACCCCACATAACTATTGTTCCGTCAACGTCTTTAATGGCTATTATGTTATCATGCAGGAATCCGCTTGGATATATTGAACCGCCCGAGACCAAGTTGCGGACAAAGCCTGCTCCAGTCATGGCAGCTTTCTCCTCAAGAGGGCCCAACACAGTCACGCCAGAGATCCTTAAGGTTTGTCCATTCCTCCATTATGTAGTTCCTTTCAAATTTGCACAAAAGCTAGATACATTCCCTAGCTTTTTTTATTATTATTAGACCCGGAGTTTTACTTCATTCATCTGCATGCAAATATTTATATATCATGAGGATTATCTAGCTAAAACCTCAATTCTAATTTTAGAGAAACAAAAACCAAAAGCTAGTACTATACCCAAGACTTGTCTTTCAAATTGCGTGGTTATGTGCCCGGCAACTCATGAGTCACTTTCAAATATTTTATTTCTTTTTTCAATATGTCTTTTGTAACTTGTGGCTTTAGATTAATTCCTGATTTCTTTTTCTTCTGTACCCCCTTTTGATATCTCCAGCCTGATATCACTGCTCCCGGTGTGAACATTATTGCTGCCTACTCAGGAGCTATTAGCCCAACCGAATTGGATTTTGATAAGCGCAGGGTTCCTTTTATCACCATGTCTGGAACATCCATGTCTTGTCCCCATGTGGCTGGAGTTGTTGGCCTTCTCAGGACTCTCTATCCTACTTGGAGTCCAGCAGCTATTAAATCTGCAATAATGACAAGTGGTAATTAATTCAGAGCTTTAGAATATTCTTTTATCTCCATACTTCATAATCTTATGAGGTCCATTTGGTTTATTTATACAATTCCTAGCTGTTTTTTTCTCTACTACTTTGAGTAATTCTATGAAAATACAAAGTGTAACATAAATGGCTGTTACACATGTTGTAGGAGTGGGAACTAAAAGCAGTTATCTGAGTTTTGTCCTTTATCTTTTATTGTGGCACATGTTTACATAATTTTTTGTTGTGGAAAATGTAATGTTTCAGCTAGGACAAGGGACAACACTGGTAAGCCGATGCTTGATGGGAATTTTGGTGAGGCAACGCCATTTGCCCATGGGTCTGGCCACATCAGACCAAATCGTGCCATGGATCCTGGGTTGGTGTATGACTTAACTATGAATGATTACCTAAACTTTCTTTGTGTCTCTGACTATAACCAGACTCAGATAAAGACGTTCTCTGGTGCATATTATCGTTGCCCTGATATGATAAACATTCTGGATTTCAACTACCCTTCAATGACAATACCAAAACTTTATGGCTCAGCTAGTTTGACACGGAGGGTGAAAAATGTTGGGTCACCAGGCACTTACACTGCAAGTCTTAGAGTACCAGCAGGTCTTTCCATCTCTGTGGAGCCTAGAATGTTGAAATTTGAGAAAATTGGTGAAGAGAAGAGCTATAAGATAACAGTTGAAGTAACAAGCCCGGGTGAGGCCACAGCATTTGGAGGCATAACTTGGTCAGATGGGAAACATCAAGTGAGGAGTCCAATCGTAGTTGGTGGAGTTAGAGGGTAGAATATGTGATTAGACATAATTAGGATGCCATCTTTTTTCATCTTCTGCTTTATTCTTTTCTATGTATATCATTAGGAGATTGGGAAACGGTAGAACAAATAAGATGGAATTATTAGTTCCATCATTTTTCTAATGATTAAGTACTCATTTGTGCGAACAAAATAAATAAATAAATAAATAAATGTTTGTTCGTTATCTATGTCAATGGAACTTAATAATATGTAGTATGTCTCTCTGTGTTGTATACTGGGGTAAGTTTATATTTCACGTGCTGGATAAGAACCAATTTACTGATTTTGTGTAAGCTTCACCAACAGTTGAATTTAAAAGTGCTGAGTAAAATTACAAGGGGCCAATTGTCCTCCACAAAAATCAGTAAGATAGCATGCAAGATTAAATTTGAAATTCACGAAATTCTAGATGCTAAAGTTCATTTGCAATTCCAACAATAAAGTTTGGCTCCATGTTTAATCCAAGCTAAGGGTAATAATCAATAAACCCACTCCAATTAGATCCATGCATAATTTTCCTTCCTAGTTTGTATTATATTCTATCATTCGGCTATCGTGGCTAACCATATTTAATCAGTGAAAAAGTGACTAACCTCATGATAACCGCTACAGTAATCTATATATGAAGACTTGCGTGCGCATTAACAAATGGATCATTTGATAGTTGAATCGAAAAATCACAAAAGCGGCTACGACAATAACGACCCCAATCCGTTACCAAAAAACGGAGAAAAGAAAAACTGAAAAAAGTGGGGTGGCATGCATTCCTTCACGCCCAAAATAACTGGGAAACGAACGCAAAAGTGGGTTACGTTGCAAGGTAGAAAAGATGGTGTTCCGTGATTGGGAGTGGAGAGTAGGAACGTTAAATATAAACCCTCTTTGATTGTTTGTGGTGGCCAAAATTAGAGACGCAAAAGAAGGAGCAAACAGCTATCTCAGATTGCTTTTGTTGGTCTTAGGCCACGGGGGAAGGGTGGGTGGCATGAAATAAAATGTGTGACAGTGTGCTCATGCATGTGTTTTTGCGATGAGTTTAGACGGTTTTAGCTTAATATATTTATATATATGTCGTGGCGTGTGTGTAACCCTTACCATTTCTAATCATTTAACACATGCATACGTTACCACCCTCAGATTCATACCTAATATATATATATACCCTTCCAACCTAGCTTCATTCTTCACCTCCAGACTCCTCTAAGGTATCCCAACTACCCCATTACTCTTTCTATAATTATGTCTATTGCATTAAATCTGAGATGCATTAGAAAGGATCTTGCAATATATCTGAGTTTTTGTGTTTGATCGTGTGAAATTGTATACCTTTTAATTAAGTTTTTTGTGAATCTTACAGTGTTTTAGAAATGGAGAAGCAGAAGATGAAGAGAGCAAGACAAGGAGATGATGAGAGTGAGAAGGAATTGTACGAGAAAGAGAAGAACGCAAAGAGAAGAGACGTGCGTGGCATGAAGTTGATGAAGGAGGTGGAAAAAGAGAAGAAGGGGAAGGAGAAGCAGAAGGGGGGTTGTTGTTCTTCAGAGGCATGGGAGTCCCAGTTGGCACTTGGGGTCTTTGATTTCCCATGGCTGAAAGATGGTGTCACGTGTAAATCAGAAGACTACTTTTTGGAATTTGAAGACAATTTCTCATCATTGCTAGAACAAGAAGACGCATCATCGAAAGCTTCTAGGGTTGATTTGTCCATGGCATATGGGTTGTTTGAGACTCCAGAAGACAAGTTGGAGGATATTGCATGGCTGCCATTGGAGAGTGATATAGTAGAGCATGAAGCAGAGGATGTGGATTGCATTTGGAGCTCTCTCCTCAAACAACCTCTCTGACCATGCCACCATTGTTCATCTCGGATAGTGTTCAGAAGAAGGTAAGATTGGAGTTAGGTGTAAAATATTTAATAAATTAGTCCCAGTCTCAGACATTCTTCATCATTTTCTTCTTCTCTTTTTCCATTGTAATTTAAATCCTTTCCTTTCTCCATGGATCTCAAACAAATTGTCACCAATTTTATCACCCTTTTCATTGATTATCAGTTAAATCTGGAGCTGATACTGTAGCCAAATGCATGCTAGATGTAAAAACTGTCTTAGATCTTCTCCTCTTCTCGTGCTGTAGAATAAGGATTTAGTTTATTTAATTTTATTTGAGATACTATCACATGTAAACTCAGTTTTTGTATGAAAATTTTGAATAACTTGTTTTAACTGACAAAAAAGCAAGAGAAAAAGAGATAAAGTTAAAAATATAATATATTATGAGACCTATTAAAAACAAGTTAAAAAAATGAAATCGGATTTTAGTATTTGAGGAAAAAAAAAACTCTGAAATTCTTTGTATTTCAATTATATATGACACTAGCTGATCCACGATATAAGTGTAACGAACCCTAAATAAGTTCTACAATAACTAGTTATTCAAAATACTATGATATGAATTTTCTATAAATAACTAATGTCTCAAAACATTGTGAATTTTATTAACTTCATTACGTTTCAAAATACTATGATATGAATTTTTTATATGTTAAAATTAGTAAAGTCAAATTTTAAAAAGTTGTGTGAAGGAATTTATATAAATAAGCTTTTTATAAGTTTATTTTTAGGCTATGAAAAAATAGTTTTAATTTTTTTATGAAAATGATTATAATTTTTTATAAAAAATAGTTCGTCCAAAGTGTAATTGATCTTCATACTATGAATGTTCTTCAAATCCTTAAAAAGTATTTGGTTATTTCATTTAGTTTGCCTATAAGTGGCAATGAGATTAGGAAAAAAAACTACAGTAGTTTTTATTAGAATAAATTTGTTTACATGCATCTATTCAGTGAAAAAATAGAGTATAACAAATTAAACTTTTTTAGTAAAGAAAATCAATTTTCTATATATCTTGAAAAGTTAAATGAACGTTAAGTGTACTAAAAACATGAGGTGGAAAAAATCAATTAAAAGTGACTAATAATTTTCTTCGAAAATAAGTCATTACTAAAATAATTTTTTATTCCGTATTTGTAAATATATTTTAATAATTAATAAAAAAATTGATGTCAATTTTTATATATTTATTATGTAAGCGAGTAAATAATATCTAACTAATATTAGTTTTTTTTTTGTTTTTATTGTCTTCTCACTTACTTTAGTATAGTAACTCTAACAAAAAAATCAGGAACAAAATTTGGAAAATTATAATAAAAAATATTATTAACAACTATTTTTATAAATAATCACTGCGTTTGAATGAGAATGAACCCTCAAACGAACATTCGTATTATTTTATTTGATTTTTTTTCAGCTTCCGTATATAAGAATCAAATAATCTTAATTAGATCAGGGTTAATTTGGATCAAGTATTATATATTACCCAACAAAAAAATAGCAAAATGAGAATAACAGAAAAGAAAACAAGTGAACCAAATTAACAAGACAAAATATTGATTTTTTTTTCTATAACTATTATTTTCTATATGGGTAAAACAACAAGTGAATAAAATTAATAACACAAACCAGTTTTTTTTCTATCATCCTTACTTTCTTATAATGCTCTCAGATTATTTCAAATACAAATATAATTCATATTTTTTGTAAAAAAATAGTTGTCTTTAGGTAAAATAAAAAAGGGAGAGGTTATAGATATTTCAATTTAAGAAATTATGTGTAAATTGATAAAATAACTTATGTGAGTTTTTTTTTTTCAACCAATCTAAACTATTTAATTAAAGTGGGTTGATTGTTTTGGTCGTCAAATAGTTATAAAATAAATTATTAGATTTAAAATGTTTATATTTATATTATTTTATAACGAACGAGGTTCTAACTTTGAACAAAAAAATAAGTGGGACTAATAATCGGATAAACAATAAATTTTTAAATGTATTATTTTACTCAAAATATTATATATTATTATTTATTTTTATTTGGAAACATTTATTCAATTAAATTGTTTTGAAATGTCCATTTAAAATTTTATGAATTTAAAAATATTATATTCTTTGATGTAATTTGATGTTAAAATGAAAAGAAAATGGTTAAGTTGATTTATATCCATTATTGTAAATTATTTATGTAATGTATATTTTTTTAATTGTGTTGTGTTTAAGAGTTAAGTGAATATGATATTAGATAGTCATGGTAGTTATAAAAAAAAAAAAAATTTTT